>Ga0209700_108754_pt1 | contig 12595 bp, 8 predicted proteins | sample SiratroredBW_FD_187528 | JGI IMG/M metagenome (GOLD analysis project Ga0209700, IMG submission 187528) | Root nodule microbial communities of legume samples collected from California, USA - Siratro red BW (SPAdes) (version 2) | ecosystem: Host-associated > Plants > Roots > Nodule | place: USA... | reverse complement strand
TTTTATTTTTTTTTTTTTTTTTTTTTTTTTTTTTTTTTTTTTTTTTTTTTTTTTTTTTTTTTTTTTAACTTTGTTTGGATAGGAAACTTTTAATTTTGTAGACATTCAAATATAATGAATTTGAAAATTTTATAATTTTCTAGACATTCAAATTCAAAACCATTGATTCCATTTTTCAAATATTTTATTTGTATAAGACAATTCAAAATTACTAAATTTTAATTGTCATGTTTTAATACAATATTTTAATTATCACCTAAAACAAAAAATTATTTAAATATCAAATAATTGTTAAGAATTTAGAAATATTAATATTGATGATTCTTCTAATCAATCTTGTTGTATTGACCTATCTTCGTACGACATTTTTAATTAAAGTTTTATTTGTTTTTTTTTTTTTGTGTGTTGGCTAAAATTTTCTTACTTAACCTTAGAAAAATTATTTTTAACAAGCTATTGATAAAAAAATAACATTAGTGTCAATGATTAAAAATTAATTATTGCAAACATAAACAAACAATTAAACGTCAAACGAAAAAAGTGTAGTTCATATTCATAAAAGGTCTCCTATACATTGGCAAAGAAAAATTTATCTAATATCGAACGAAAAGTAGTAGTGATTTACAAAAACAACAAAAATCATCTTAATAATTTAAATAAAAAACTTATATCAATATCAATAAGAAAAATTCTAGTCGGTATGAACTAAAAAGTGACATTCCAACGTTTCAATATTAGTCAAGTTGACAGCATTCCAACCAAAATCAAGTTCAGGAGATAATATGAAGAGAAAATACATTAATATTGAAAAATTTCAAATTCTTATTTTTTAGGTTAAATTTAAAATTCTTTTATTTTAAGTAATCTAGTCACTCATAAATTTCTAGAATTTCAATTTTCTACTTTAACAACATATTTTGTCATAAAGCATTTCAAATTTTTTATAAAAATAAATTATCCTCCTAAAATTTTCAATTCGAACACACTTAAAGTTCTATTAACAATTATATTGTCATATTTTTAAGAGAGTTTTCTTCGTGACATTTCTTTCACTTAGTAAAATTATACTTTTGTTCATTTTCAGTTTTGTTCTTTTTTTCCGATCTCTTATTTTGTAATATTTTATTTTTTTCATTGTCAATGTAGTGCTAGAACATAAAATAATAAAGTGTCATAGTATAATAGTCCATGTCTAGCAAAATTTTAGTAAGAATAGCCTTGAGTTTTAAGTATATCCATTTGTGATTCACATTTTTTTTCTCTTGAAAACTTATGTAATATATTGGTTTACGATCTTTCATTATAATATTAGATGGTATAATTTATAGTGCATGTTGTATAAGTCGATTTAAAGTGAATTTTTTTTTATATCATAGCAACCAAATATGAGATAAAAAATTTAAAAAAAGAGTAATTTCTTTTAGTGAAAATTGAAAAAAGATAGCATTTTTAGAAAAGGAAATTGTGTGGATTATAAATGAGGGACTGTTAATATTACGTATGAAGGTGAAAAGAAATTAATAATAATCTTATCATCAATTTGTCAATTTGTACTAGCAATGAAAGATGCAATTTTGTCCAATGTTATAAAAAAGAATACTATAGAACAAGATTTATGATACTCTCATCAATAATATTTTTTAAGAGAAAAAACTAAATTCTTTAAATGAGTAAGTCTTTTAATTAACAAACCATATCAACAATTTGAATATTATATTTACTCAAATTTCAATGATAGATTTTAACATAATAAAAAATGAGTATGTGAAGCTTCTACTTCAAAGTGACTTATTATGAAGAAAATTTATGTAAAGTTGTTAAATGAAAAGATGACTTTTATATAATGAAAATTTAAATTATCTGAATTAAAAAAATTTAAATTGTTTGAAAATAATAATAAAATTAAATTGAAATTTAGTAATAAAACATATTTAGTAAAACTACTTTCGTTCTTTTTTTATAAAAATAACCACTGTTCGTTCGAACAATTATTTTTATAAAAAAAAATAGCAGTTTTACTAAATATATTTTATTACTAAATTTTAATTTAATTTTATTATTTTTTCAACCAATTTAATTCTTTTTAATTCAAATAATTTAAATTTTTATTATATAAAAATTATCTTTTATTTGACTAGCTTATATAATTTTTTTCATTCAAATTAATTTTACATTTATTTCAATTACTTAATCACAAATAATTTTAATCATTACATATTTATTAAAATAAAAAATAAAAAGGCTTCATCATTAATTTTATTTGCACAACTTAATAAAGGTGCCAAAACAAAAGATGAATGATTGAGAGAATTAATCATCCTAAAATGATGTAGTAGTCTATTGATCTTAATTAACTAATTAATTTGCTTGCACCATTTCATTTTGGTCAAGTAAAATGGTGTTCTCTTTCCACCATTTTACCTAATCTTAAATTAAATTGTGCAATAATCGCACGATTTATTCACACCTAGCAAAAATAAAATAAAAAAGTGCACCATTTTGGGAATTTTGCAAAAAAATTACATTAGTTTGGGAAATTAGTTGAATCTAGAACTTAATTAATTTACCATATGAAAGCCCATATATAGGAATAGGAATATAGAGTGTGATTCATTTGTTGTCAATAAGATCCTTATGTGAATGTAATATTCATCTATATAATTGATCAATGAATTGACAATTAATAGACAATCCCTAGGCTTATTTGCTAAGGAATCAGGTTTGAGTAATTTTGTGGGTTGACATTGACTATTGATTGAAAAGAAGAAAAATGTTATCATACATGAGAGTGATGTCTAGTGAAATTTAACCTTGACAATTTTATTCTATTCATCTTTTACCCTTTTTTATGTTAATGTATTTGTTTTAATTTTAGTTTTCTGCACAACATTTAAATTATGGGTGATATCTTGAGTATAAATTTATTATAATCGTATAAATTGTTTTTTGTGTTTTATAAGTTCCTTGAGAGAGAACGGTAATTTTTATTACTCTCTAAGTTGCGACTGGTGCACTTGTCATCATTGGAAATTTTGTTAACATTTGTGCCGAGTACATTTCTCTGACCTTGCACTCGGGTTCCTTTGCATCTAACTCAAGTTTACTCGAAATTTACTTTTTTCTCTCACTCCTTCGAGGCTTCAATCCTCATTCTTCTAATTTAATGCTTTTTGCTTTTATGCTAAATTCAATCAAAATACCATGAATTAACAATCAAATCCTTTTTCCTCATAATAACTTATTAACAAAAATCAAATAAAATGGAGAATTAAGTAGATTTTAAGTGTGGAGAGAGTTGATTTTTGTCATAAAAATAGGCCAATAATACTAGGTAAATCAACTACATCAAGAGAACAACACTTTAACACTTGAAAACTCAAGAGAAAACAATTTAGAATTAACCCAACAATAAAATAATGAAAAGAGATTATCAAATAAGCAAAAGCAACAAGTGAAATTTCAGTACCAATACACATCCTTTTTGTAACCTTTAAGAAAACCAAGAGAGTTGAAATATTTCTTGAAAAGTTCTTCAATGCACAATATAAAAGCAATTGAGTTTTTTCTCTTTAAATGTTTCTGCTTGCGTTATGTAAAGTTTGATAAAAGCTATTTCAAAATGAGTCAAATATTCAATTTATAGAGATTTTAGAAAGCTATTAAAAAAGTGACTTAGATACATTTAATAGATTATCTTAAGTTGTTACTCGATTATTTTCATAAAAAAGTGAATTCTAATAAAAAGTATTTTTTGTTTTAATTGATTATTTTTCCAAGTTAATCAAACATTTTATTCTTCATCATTTCTGGAACAACTTAAAAACATATTAATAAATTATTAATTTTGTTAATCAATTATTTTCAGAGACGAGCTAAAAACTCAATTGTTTTTTCTTTGTTTTAATCCATTATAAAAACTAATAATCGATTATCTTATTTTGTAAACACATAAAAAACAAATTAATTGATTACGCAAAGCTTAATCTATTTAACTGAAATTAAAACCATTTTAAGACATTTTAAAAAGGTCTTATAATTAAGACTTTGTAATAAAGTAAAATACTTCGCAAAAAAAAATATAACAAGGAATAGACATTACATCTCATCAAAACATATTGTCTAAATTCTTTCAAGAACCATGACTAGATATTATTCTTCAAATTCAAAAAATTTAATTATTATAATAATTTTATTTTTACAAATTAATTTCAAATTTAATATATATATATATATATATATATATATATATATATAGAGAGAGAGAGAGAGAGAGAGAGTTTTACGTAAGTTTAAGATATTATTTAAGAAATTTAAATAAAATTAGAAAAAATTGAAGCCATCAAAGAAAATAATTTAAACGTGAGAAAATTGAACACTTGGAAAGTTATAAAAACAAAATAAAATAGACAACAAAAAGAATAAGTTTTAAAGTTATTTAATAGATTACAAGAAAAAAAAGTAATTTTCTATATAGTAAAAAATATTAGAAAGTAAAATCTATAAAAAGAAAAGCTTTTACATATACTTATGCCTAATACAAATGACTATAATAATTAGAATTGCTTTAAGAAGATCAAAATGACCTTTATAGGACTACTAACTTGAATTTCTATCACTTAATTTCATGTGCTCAAGATTTTGTTTTAGTCTTTATCTCGATTTTGGTGTAAGGTATTTGCAACCACTCTATCACAAATCATTATAATTTTGCATTTAAAAGTAGCCAATTAGAATGATTAATTAAAAAAAAATTAATTTGGATATTTACACTTGTCTTTATGGACTTATATTTATACATAACTTTGCGGAAGACCTAATTACATCCTAATTGTAGTTTAATGGTGTGTTTACATAACACGATTGCTTAATTGTGGTTAGTTATTTAGGAGCGTACATGTCACTCGAGCATGTCCGGATTGTGTCACGTGCATTATAGTTTTTTTTTTTTTTTTTTTTTTTTTTTTTTTTTTTTTTTTTTTTTTTTTTTTAAATTTTTTTGGTTTTATTTTACAAAAATAAAATGAAAATAGAGCCCGCAAAGCAATTTCCAAACACAGTTTATCAATTTTTTTTTAAATTTTTACCTATTTTAATAATTTCAATAAATCATATTTCAACATTGGTAAATTGCAGAAATAAGAAAATTAATAAATTGTATTATTTAGGCATTTTCTTCATTACTAATTTTTATTTAATCGGCTACGGTTTATTTATTAAAATTGAAATTATACTTAACTATGTTCAAATTTTTTAATATTTGTCTATATTGAAATTAACTCTGATTCGAGGGTTTGGTTCTAATTAATCTCATTCACAAATTGCATACCCTTGTGTTGGGCAGCAAAGGACCCAGATTCCTTCAGCACCACGATCACCATACCACTATATATCCTTCCACCGACCAAAAATTTTGTTGCTTTTTTGCGTATATTTCACTTTCACTTCCACTCTTCTCACTTCAAATCAAACATACCCCACAGGAACACAACCCTACGCAAAACCACACCCAATTCTCTCTCTTAGTTTTCGGCAAGAAAAAGAAACACTTGGGAACAGCTTCGACTGTTTCTCTGATATCCTTCAACGATTCTTGCAACATCTTCCGGCGGGCAGAGTTGGTGAGTGTCGTTCTTCTTCAATTCATTGTTCCCAATGAAACGTGGGTACCAGGAATCTCCTTCGACCTCGTTAGGTCCACCTCAATCCAGAGCTAGGCATGATCCTCAAGGTAAATATTTTAGTGTTTTGGCTCTAGCCCAGTTGTTCTTTCATTTTTATTTCACCGTTTTGAAGGGTTTGTGGATCTGGGGTTAATTGTTTTTGACGCTGTAGGTTGGTTGAATTTTCAAGTGGTGGAATGGGGTTAAAGGAAAGTTTTTGGCTTATGTATTGGGTTTGGTCTGAAATAAGGAGTTAACAATTGACAATTGAATGAAATTAAAGAGCACCCTAGTTTTGAAATATTGGGCTGCAGTTTGGGAATTGAGGTTAAGAGTAGAGTTTTTTCTAGTTGTTAACTGCATACTGCTCAAGCAAAGTTGCTGACATGTTTGATATAAGCAATATTGCAATGGACTTGCTGATGACTTGCTCAATTAAATATAAATCAAGTTCACAGTAATTTGTGGTGCTAAGTTTCATCGTGTGAAGAGTTTGTATGATTCAATTGTGGGAATTAGAGGCTTTGTTTCCACTTCTCAAGGTTTTGGAAATCAGTTCACAACCACAATTGCGGCTGCATCAGCTGCTAACAATTTTCTATAATACCAAGAATCATGATGAAACTGCAAACGTGATTGCAATTGCTTTTCTTGAAACAAGCTTATATGGGGTTGTGGTTCTAGTGTTAATTATCGTTTGATGCGTTGTGTTTAGGTGGTGCGCACTTTCTTGAGGATGAAAGCACCAAGATTTTTGCTCGGAAAGTAGCTGATCATTACAGTGCAAGATCCAACCAGACTTTAGAAGAACGGGAGGCCAGTCCAATAATTCATTTGAAGAAACTCAATAACTGGGTATGTATTGTGTTCTGTAATACATGATGTGTTACCCAAAGGTTACTACATGATTGCAGATTAATTTCTTTTGTCATTTAACAGATTAAGAGCGTCTTAATTCAGCTTTATGCCCGTCGAGGAGATGCAGTACTTGATCTTGCCTGCGGCAAGGTGTTAATGGGTTTTCAATTGTTGTTTAAATGCCAGTAGTCATTCCCATTTTCTTAAGCAAGCATCCTTTTTTGTTTCGTGAATGTTTATCAGGGTGGTGATCTCATCAAATGGGACAAGGCCAAAATTGGATATTATGTTGGTATTGACATTGCCGAAGGTTCGGTGAGTATGAGGTTTTGCCGTAATTGTCTGCACTGGTTTTTTATTATGTTTCCATATTTACTTCCACCAAATCATATCATTTGTAGGGAACAATTAAGGGCTCACTTTTGCAAATTAAACACCAAAATTTGCATTTTCTTCATGTATCCAATGCCAATACTGTCTAACATAGTTGTAAATAGCGTGGTATATTGGAGCTGTAGTGGATTGGATTGATGGCTTTTTCACTTGCTATAGTGTTGCTACCATGATATAGCCATCAAAAACCCACTTTTTTTAATGTATTCCATTCCATTTTTTCTTCTTCCTTTAGATTTCCCAATTCACATTCTACTAATTTTATTTATCTTTTTATGTTCTTTTTCTTTTAATTTCACCATCATCTTTCATTTTTTATCTCATCACTATGTTCTTTTATTTCTCAAAGATTGGTGGTAATTGTGTATGAAACTTGTGACCAATTATTTATCATGAATTTCTTTAATTTTGGTTTTCTTTTTTTGAGTGTTATCACGTGTAGTATAAATTTTAAGTTTGTGTTATACTATCTAAAATAAAGTCATCCTGCTTCCTGCTGTAAACTTTCAGAGTTGACCACTATGTGATGCCATCTGAGATTTATAACTATGCTCTCAAATACTACATTAGTATGTATCTATGATATATCCAAAGAAATAAAGTGATGAAAAACTATAGCCAAATATGAGATATAGAAGTACTGTCTCTTGATGAACAAAAAATGGGAGCTGTGCTCTTTATGGATGATGCTCAAGAAGGTGGTGTGAGATTGATATTATTCCCATTTCTTTCATTCACAGATAAAAGCTATCCATTGTAGTTTGGAGAGCTCAAGAGCTCATAAGCCACACTTCAAAATCCAATACTTCCAATGTAGTACTCAAGCCAGACCTTGCAGTTAGATCCTAAGATCATGCCTTTGGTAGTGGTAGTAAATTTGTCATTGTGGTTATATTTTTCCCCAACTTTAGGTGATAACATATATTTATATTATAGCTCAAATCCTTGCCCATTACATGGTGGAACACTGTATACCTTATCATGTCAAGCTATTTGTAATTATCATATATGTTTCCTCACTATTTCTCAATGAATTCAACAATCTTTCCAGATCAAAGACTGTCGAACACGTTACAATGGTGATGCTGACCATCATCAGCGACGTAAAAAGTTTACATTTCCTGCTCGCCTTATATGTGGAGATTGTTATGAGGTGATTAGCATTTCTATGCTTTTAAAATAAAATTCTATGATTTTTTATTGATAACTTCATTAGATCCCAAAAGAATTTAACTTACTTAAGTTTTGATATGTACTTCACATTTTATCCCTATTTATTCTTGTTAAAAATAGTGACACAGCCGAAGTGGGAACAACCTTTACAGGTCTATTATAGATGAAGAAAAAGTTAAAAGGGATTAGTTGTACTAGGTAGTTAGTATGCGGTTTGGCCTAATAAATATGCCCTGTGTTGTAGTGGGCTTTTTTCAGCTTATTTTTTAATGTACTGGTATTTTCTAAGGAGAGTGCTCCTTTGGGGCTAATTTTGTTTACCCTGGTGTGTATGTTGCTGTAAGTGTTGTGAATACAAACTCTTTTTGTTACTCTGTTTTTGTAGCAGTGTAGGTGTTGTGTGTTAGGATTTTGGTTTCTTGTTCCTAACAATTGAACTGACTGGGTGGATCTGATCATGATGGAGAATTGAGTGGCAAGTTTAGAGAGATTGGTCAGTGAGCAAGGACTGAAATTGGCAGAGTTAAAGACAAATGTTGAATATATCAAGAATTACTCTTGAGATAGAGTAATAAAAAAAAAAACGTGTGGAAGGGAATAATTTAGGGAATCAGATTGATCAATCCTCAGAAGGAGAAGAAAAGATCAGTGGGTCAAACTAGTAAATACCAAGCATTTTCTCCCGTGGGTTTGCTGCAGCCTTTACCCACTCCAAATTCAAGCTAGGAAGAAGATAGTAGGGAAGCCAAAATAAAAAAGGATTTGATGTGGTTCTAGTGGTGGTGGAAAAATTAAGCAAATATGGACTTTTTATTTTAATCAAAAATCCATGTTTTGCAGGAATGATTGTTGATGATTTTGTTAGAGATCGTAAGACTACATGGGTTGCTATTTCCATTGTCAATGATTGAGATCACACCTTTATGAGTAACTTTGGAAAGGATTATATAGGTTACTAGGTGCAACTTAAAAGATGAGTATAACAAATAGGGATGGCAACGAGGTGGGGTGAGTGTAGGTTTCCTCATCCCTATTCCTGAAGTAAATATTCATTCCCAATTTTTGTCCCATCCTAGTCCCTATTGGATAATGGATGTTCGAATTTGACTCCTTAATGTTCCAAATATTAATTAAATATTTCTTTACAAAAAACAAAAATCATAGCAAACTAAACATGATATTATCGAGGATTTAATATCAAAAAGAAAAAATTTCTTTTCTTCAATGTCAAGAAAAAAATATAATTGTGTAAATATCAAATCAAAGTACTAAATAACTATTGGATAAAGGTCAAATAATAATAAAAAATAGTAAAAATGATTAAATGTGTCTATTTGAAGAAATTGAGGATTGCATTTCCAGAGATGCAATACATCTTTTGGATGAAATAGTAGAAAGGGAAACATTTGTAGTCAAGGTTATGCTAAGGGGGGAAATACCTTTGAGGAGAATGAAAATTCTTCTAGTGAAACAAAGGTTCTTTAAATGAAACAAAACTGATGTCGAAAGAGAATATAAGCTTTTTTATGTTACCCAATAATTTAACGCGATTGAGTACTTGAAATTGAGAGTCAAGCATTCTCATGTAAAAAAATAAATAATAATAAAAATATTAAAAAAGAGTAGAAATAATCAAATGTGTGTCCTAGAAACTATTTCATTCAATGAAATTAAGGTTTGTGTTTCTTGAAATGCAATACACCTTTTGAACGAAACCACGTACGAAGGGAAAAATGTGTAATCAAGGAGGGAAAAATGTGTAATCAAGGTTGCCATAAGAGGAAAATACCTTAAAGATTGGAGTGAATCTTGAACAAGTTGAACAATTGAGAGAGAATAAAAAGAATTGTAGCTTGAAAAAAAAGAAACAAGAATAGTGAATATAAGTTTTTAGGTTCTTTAATAAACTATGGGTGTTTTAATAATTTAAGACGGAATGGGGATGGGGATGGGTATTAGGATGGGTGGATATGTATATACTTGTCTCGATCTCCATACCCAATTTAAAAAATTGAGTATTACCCATATTCATACCTGCACTTGGTCAATGCGGGATTCTTTGTCAAATCCGGGATGGGTTCGGACAATACCCATAACGTGAGGACAGGTTTATTTACTTTCCCTAATAACAAATAAATTGGAATTTGATGGTCAAACAGAAGTTGAAATGGAATAGTGGAAACCTATTTCAGTTGTTTTATATCGCAACCACCTAGAGGTTGGGTAGAATTCGTTGCATGGCTGAATATTGGTATAATAGCACTTTCAAAGTGCTGCTGCAGACACTGCACACATTAGAGGTAGTTTATGAAAGATCTCCACGGTCTTTGACCATGATGTACAAGTAAAAACTTTGGTGGAAGACACGGCTCAGGAGTTAATGGACCAGGGTGAAGCTCTGAAGCACTAAGATTTCAATTGCGGAGAGTGAAAAATCTATGCTAATAGGTACAGGAAGATGAATTTGATTCAATCAGCTGATTTGGGTATATCTGAAGATTAAGCCTCATAGACGTAATCCCATGTTTCCTAGAATCTATCCTAAACTAGTGGCCAGATATTATGGACCTTGTTTGGTTCTTCAGAAAATTGGAGCTGTCGCATTCAAGTTGCAACTACCTGAACAGGCTCAGATTCACCTTGTATTCCATGTTTCTCAACTTGAGTAAGTTGCAAGGAACCATCTGGAATCAGAACTGGCAGCAGAGTTATAGGGGGAGTTCAACAATTTTCAGTCTCTTCAGACATTGCATAATGGAACAATGAATACGAATGGAGAGGTAATTCATCAAGTGTTGTGTTTGGGGCGATGGCTGAACAAACCTCCAGAAGAAACTACATGGGAAGATCTTTCAGTATTTACTTTTCCAATTTCAGCCTTGAGGACAATGTTGACTCAAAGGAAGGGTGTATTGTTAGAAAAGGTGACAGGACCAAAATGAAGTGGGAACGACTTTTATGGGTCTATTATAGAAGAAGAAAAGTGAAAGGGGCTAAATTGTAATTAGCTGTATCCAGGTAGTTAGTGTGCTGTTTGACCTAATAAATAGGTCGTCTATTGTAGGGGAGTTTTTTGAGCTTATGTTTTACGTTGATGTATTGGGATTTTCCCGAGTGGAAAGGAGAGTGCTCTTTTTGGGTGTAATTTGTTTACCCTAGTGTGTGTTGTGAAGGAATACAAAACTCTTTTTGGTACTTTGTTTTGATAGCAGAGTAGGTGTTGTGTTAGGATTTGTTGGTTCCTAACAATTCTTAATGGTTTGTTTAGGAAGAAATTAAAGAGGAAACGAAAAGAGGTGGGATGTAAGTAGAGGGATATTCACAAGGTTTTGAAAAATGATCTACTGTTACGATTGTCACAATGTAAAGGTCTTTTAGGAATCCACAATCATATTTCAATCACAATTATGTTCGCATCAACTTCATTTGTCCACTGTTTTTTGCAATATCAAGGGTTATGACCAAACGACAATTGCAACCACAATTTAAAATTTTCTTCCTTCAGATTCCTTCCCTTAAAATACTCTAGTTCAACTAAAACAAAGTTTAAGCAGAAGAATTTGACCTGTTAATTATGTCTTGTTGTTAGTAATCTCTTCTCTCATTTTATTTGTTTTTATTCTAGCTGCACAAGTATTCAGCATTCTACAATTCAAATTCAATGGGTCTAATACCTGAACTTTAGTACAAGTACTTCCAGCTTATTTTTTTTGAAATTACTTTATGTTTTATCTCATTTTCAGATTGTAAATAACATGTTTTCCGCATTAGTTGACTAGTTGTTTACTGAATTGCCTAGGTAGATAGGAATCTGATAGAATAGTTATTAATCCAGTAGATTAGTCTTTCAGGGTCCCTTTGTTTCCTGTTCTTGAAAGTTGTTTTTTTTTCAAATGAAATGAAAAAGAAAAAACCTTCATAAATCTGTTTTAAAAAAATAATACCTTTTTTTTTCAGCTTTATAAATAAAAGCCCAGAGAACATCTGTAAGTTGTTTTGATTTTGTTTTCAGTTATGTTCTCTCTTAAATTATTTCATATTCTCCCACTTCTATTTTTTAAAAATTATCTTTTGAAAATTGTTTTATATCATGAAGTAGTGTTCAAAAACTAAGAAACAAAACACAATTAAACACACCCTAAATTTTCTTCAGAAAAAGTGATATTGCGATCTGCAGCTTCAAAACCAAGTTCTGAATTTTGTTTAGGTGTTCAAGCAGGTCTAATTGTTCATATGATTTGCAATTGCAGGTTCGCTTGGACAAAGTTCTTGCGGATGATGCTCCTTTTGATATTTGTAGTTGCCAGGTAAATGATACTCTCTTGAAATAATTATATATAATTGATGAATTTATGCAGAAAGAGAAATTTGTGTGTGCTGCTAGAAAATCTAATACCTTAAGATTGGTCTCTCCCAGTAACTACCATGTTTTCTGCTTTTACTTTTGATCCATATATTCTTGTTATATATATATATATATATATATATATATATATATATATATATATATA
>Ga0209700_108753_pt1 | contig 12596 bp, 5 predicted proteins | sample SiratroredBW_FD_187528 | JGI IMG/M metagenome (GOLD analysis project Ga0209700, IMG submission 187528) | Root nodule microbial communities of legume samples collected from California, USA - Siratro red BW (SPAdes) (version 2) | ecosystem: Host-associated > Plants > Roots > Nodule | place: USA... | reverse complement strand
TTTTTAAGTTAAAAAAAAAAAAAAAACTAAAGAATCACTTTCAAGAGACATCTAAAATCTGCAATGTCACATTCCTTAACTATATTTTGTACTTTGCCAAGAAAAGGTTAACATAAAAGGCGAAAAAAATGAAAAAGAACAGTAGAGTAGGAATTTAAAAAAACATATAACATATCACATGACATTTATTAAACATGTTAATCAGAATAACTATTTTCCTTCCGGCCAAAATGAAATTAGATGGATAGAGAAGACAATAGGCTAAGACAATTTTTTATGACAATTTCTTCTTGGGTAGTATGTACTCGTTTGTTTCCTTGCTTTAAAGCTGTCACGATTGACTTCACCCCAGTGATAAAGTGTGTCAACGAACTGATAAAGGCTCTCTTTTATTTTCATACATCATTAATCCTCCCAAATGGACATTAGAGAATTTACACACGAAACAGCACAACAATCAAAGTGAAAAGGACAGTATTTAATATTAAGAGGGGTATATGAAATAACTTATTGGAATTTAGTTAGACTTATGAAAATAGTTTGTAGCTCTAATAAGAGTCTTTTCAACTTATTTCAGTAAGTTGTTTTAAGTTTCACATACTCTAGGATGTTTTGACATCCCTTGTTCTAAATACAAATTATTGGCAACTTTTTATAATGATAATAATAGTAATATCTAAATCAATCAATAATGTCATGACAGATAATTAAGTAAATATATCACTATTTTTTATTAAGTAAGCTTTCATATAATTACATTAATTACTGTTTACTTAAACTGACCCAATAGCCATGAAACTATAGTACAGCTGCTATTGAAAAATACCTGGGCATGTGCAGTAAATGCTTGATAATATGCAGACATGCAGATGCAGGCTAGTTTCTCTGACTTTTCTAGTTGTAATCAAGAATCCCATCTTGAGACAATTCTTGGCATTAAAATACTAATAAGTTGTAGAGTTATCTTGGAAAATGTGAGAAGAAGATACTTACTATGGCTCATGCAACATGACATGCAAGCATCAATCTCCCCTGAATCCAAATCCAGTCTGTTTTGTCCACCTTTAGAACATAGTAGTGAAATAAGACTTCCCTGACTCCTTTCTGAAAACGTGACAACAGCTTTGAAGAACTTTATGAAAGGCTTGTTGCTGCTAAAGTAACAGTGATACTAATAAATAACACTGAAATTTGCCTCTTGGAAATTGGAAAGGGAAGAAAGGCAAATAAGAGTATCTCATATAACAAGAATTTAAACACTAATTTGTTTCAAAAATGACTTTGGAATGAAGTTATTGGATGCTTTACATATACTATAATCTGTATTATTGGAAAGTGGCTCGTGGGCCTCTTGGGCACTCGTTTTATTTTGTGGTACAAACAACATACATAATGTGAAAGCTTACCTGAATAAGTTTTAGTCTAACTTCCCTAACTTCAAAAAATTTTCCAAATAAATGGTTTTATGGCGTTGTAAATATTTTGAATCTTCCTATATTACTCTTTTTTATCATCTTATTTTACAGTGTTCTTAAAATTCAATGACATTCTAGTATTTCTTAGTGAGTAATAAAAAGGTCGTGGGTTCATATTGCAATTATTTTAAAAAAATATAGTTATAATATTATGTAAAGAAGCATATTTTTCTATTTGTGGTGTAACAAGTCTTAGGTAATCTGAGGAGGCAAAAGCGGAGAGATCTCACAATAATAAGAAATGAGCCAAACTCATATAAGAGAATGACACCACCTTCAACCCAAAACTCACATTAGTACACTTTCCCTCGAGCGGTTGTTTACACACTTAAATGGGACATGCTTGCCTGAAACCTCCGTCAAAAAGACTTTCGATACAGGGATCAAACTGCACTCGTATGAGCCGGTCACCGCCACTCTGATACCACTTGTTGGGTAATCCGAGAGGGCAAAGATCTCACAAGAATGAGAACTGAGTCAAACCCATATAAGGGAATGACACCATCTTTAACCCAAAACCTTAAGGCATTGGGTTTGTGGGTCTTCTTTCTGATATGTTACTCAACTTTCTCATTCCACTCAATGTGGGATTTAGACTCACACTTGGATACCTAACAACAAGGTCAAAGTAGAAATACTTGCAGGAAATTATGCAGCTTTTTTAAAATGTATGACACTCACTTCCATATAGTTTCCTTATTTTGGTATGTGATTTGCTGAGAAAGACTTTTGACTCACGTAACAAATACGAAAAGTATGAACCTCATGCGTTCATGTTGCTCTTATTTTAAAAAAGTACAACCTAATATTGTGTTAAGGTTTTCCATTTTTGATTCAAGTGGAAGTACTTCCACAAAATTATGGAGTTCTTTTAAAGTGTATGACATTTGCATGATACTTTTGAACTTGTTTAAAAAAAAGGAAAGTAGGAACTCATGTGTTCATGTTTTCTCTCATTTTGAAAAAATACAGGTACAGTTACATGTCCTTTCATTTGCAATCCAAGGTTAAAGTGTAAGTACTTCTAGAAAATTATGAAACTCCTTTAAATTGTAGGACACCTACATCCAAATATTTTTCTCTGTTTTAGTGTGTGATTTGATAAAAACTTTTGAACTCATGTAATAAACATATAAAGTACTAACTTCATTCCTTTATGTTGATCACATTTTGAAAAAATACAACTTTAATATTATGTAAAAAAAAATATGATGTTCCATTTATGATCTAATATGGTGTAAATAAGTATGTTCTTTTATTTCTAATCCAACAAGGTCAACGTGTGAGTATTTTCAAAAAGAAATTATGATGGTTTCTCTATTTCTTATTCTCTCTCCAAAAATTCTTATGAAAATGTCTTAAAATTCATATTGTAGAATTAAATTCAAAATAAAATTGAATTAAAATTATATAATTAGATTCAAAATATAATTGAAACAAATTTAACTAAAATTGAAAATTAAATACATAATAAAATTGAAACATATTCAATTAAGTTGGTCATATTTAGTTTTAAATAAATGAAAATCATTGTAATATATGTTTCGGAAAAAAGGAAAATTAAGTTTATTTTAAATTTAAATACATATATTAATTTTTTAAACATGAACCATTGTAATATGAAATCAAATATTATAAACTTTCACATTAAATCACATCAAGAATTATTATATTCCAGTTATATTCCTTTAAATTACAACATTACATTAATTAATATAACTGTAAATATGACAATGAAGCCTAATTTGATGGATAAATATAATATAAACTTTTATTAACTTATGTCCAAGGTGTATTTTGAGCATTATTAAATTCAAAACATTTTATTGGCAATTTGACATAGTAGATAGTTATCTTTTTATATTTTTAAAGAAAAATAAAATTAATAATAATTATATAAAAATAGTAGTGAGTGATTTATAACTGTTGAATAAATGCATGTATTTTGTAATGTGTTTTGGTATTGAAGTATGTAGTTGTAGTCACTTTTATTATTTTGATAGTTTATTTTTATTATTTTGATAGTTTATTTTTATTATTATAATTTTTATTTTAAAATATAATGAACATAGAAATATAAAATGTATATACTAAAATAAAATTGTCTTTATGAGTAAGGATAAATTATGAATATGAAATGTGAATAGTAAATTAGAAAATCTTCATTAAATATTGCGAGCGAAAAACTTAGTGACTTTATATCTTTTTATAGAAAAAATTATATTTAATAATGGTGATTACATAGAAAATAATTGATGATTACACCAAAGTCATTTTTAGTATTTAAAAAGTTTACTTTATTTTTATTTTTATTTTTATTTTTTATTTTTAAAATATAATGAAAATAAAAATAGAAATATAAAATATGTATACCAAAAATGAAAAATTATACATGATATATATATAACATACATACATATATATATATATATATATATATATATATATATAACATATATACATATATATATATATATATATATATATATATATATATAAAACATATATATATATATATATATATATATATATATATATATATATTATCATTGAATTATATTATATTAAAGATAAGAGTTTAAAATTAATTTTTAAATTAAAAGTAAACATTCATTAATGACTTAAATAAATTAATGTACAGACTTAAATAATTTTCATTTCCCTAAAACAGATCAATTTTGATTTTCATTTAAAAACACTATAATTCATTTCTAAAAATTCTATTCAAATAAATAATAATATGTATTTAGGATCTAAAATTTTTGTTTCATGTGTGTGCATGCCTGTTAAAATAATTTCCGGTAACTTTATTATATCATTTTTTATTTTTTATATCGAATTTAAGTTATTATGTAGACCTGTTATCACTATTTTTGAATATTTATAATTAATTCATTTAATTGAAGCTTTTAGCCTTTACTTTTTATTTTTACTTTTGTTTCTCACAAATCTCGAACATTATCTTTTCTTAGGCATAATTATATCATTAACTAAAATATTCAAAATTTATCAATATGATAATGCATGATCATTATCTCACTTCAACATAATATTAACAAAACAATAGTATGAAAAAATAATTACTAAATTCTTCTTATTTATAAATTATAAGGATATGAATCCTCATCATGTCATAATTTAAACTCTATTGGAATCAAAGAGATTACTAATTGTATTAATAAATAAATTACAATACAAAAAAAATATATAACTTATTATTTACAGATAATAATTATTTTGTACAACCTATAAATCCACAACTAAGGATGAAATATAGAGTGTATTTATTTCAAGGATTAAAAATACACTCCTTATTTGGATATAAGTATTTACATTCCGATATCAAGATTTTAAAACTTATTTTTAAGTATAACTGATTCATGGAAAGTTATTGTTACCATGTTTTTTTATATTTCTCTTACATGAAGATTGAATAAGAATATATTTTTACCGGAATATAAAATTATTGCTTGATACATATTAAACTTTCAATTTTATTTAAATTATTTTATTTTAAAAACAATCAATCACTCCTTTTAAATATGCATGGAAACAATATTTTTTTTTAAATATAATATTATCTTGTAAAAAGAGCATTCTTACCAAAATTGGATAAAGGGTGAACTTCTTTGATTTTTAGATGACTTAAAAAAACATTTATTGTATTTTTAGATGCTTTTAAATTAAAAAAAAACATAAATAGTTGAAAATTCATCTTAATGCTTCATAATGTTTAATTAAAAAAACATTTTTTTTGTTTTTATAAGAATAATTTACTTTTTTATTTTTTAAATCTAAACAAACTTATCCAAAATCCAATTGAATAAAATCAGATTTTGTTCTCATCAAAATCAAATATTTTCATGTATAATTCAGTTATGATATATTTTTCTTTTCTGTTATCTTTTTACATAATTTCTTGTTAAAATCAGGGTTAGATAGGCGGCTAGGGTTTTGACTTTCTTATGCCAGCAAAAAGCTTAAACCTCCCATTTGCCTCCCCACATTCCCTTCCTTTCTCTTCTTCCCCTTCTTTTAAATACTGCTGATCAATCCCTAAAAGATCAAACTTTGATCACCCAATTACTTTCTCTCCAATATTATCATCTCAGTCTTCTCAATTTTTGATTTGATCTTCCTCCCTCTCAGAAACTGGCCACAGTCTAGCCTTTCTCCTTTTCTTTATTTTCTATTCAGTATTGATCATTTGATTACTCATTGCATTCGATTGAATATCAGTGTATTATTGGTTCTTGAAGCCCATTTGCTGAGAATCAAATCAAGATAGAATCAAGATTTTATAGAATTGATCAAAATTTCGTGATGAGTTTCTCTGACCACATTCCATCCTTTATGATGTCACCAACGTCATTCTCCACAGACACAGATGCCATTGAAGTGAGGCTTCAATTCCCAAATAACAACGAATTGTTGGAGCCATTTTTGGAGCCACATTCACCTCAGGATCAACCCCCTTCGTTCAAGAGGGCAAGGATTGGTGATAACAACCACTCTTATGCAATGCCATGCCCTCCAAGGACCACTCAGAACCCCAGTGTTAACAAGGGAACCAGCCACATTTTCTTCAAGACTCGCATGTGTGCAAAGTTCAGAATTGGGGCTTGTAGAAACGGTGAAAATTGCAACTTTGCACATGGGGTTGAGGACATGAGGCAGCCACCTCCGAACTGGCAAGAGCTTGTTGGATTGCGCAATGAGGAGCGGCTGCCGTCCGGAAATTGGGATGATGACCAGAAAATCATACAGAAGATGAAGCTGTGCAAGAAGTATTATAATGGGGAGGAATGCCCCTATGGTGATAAGTGTAGTTTTCTTCATGAAGACCCTGCCAAGTTCAGGGATGATTCGGGGAGGTATAGAGAAAGCACGGCTATAAATATCGGAACTAATGGATCCCCCAAGGCATATGGTGATCCTTTTAATTGTTCAGAGAGTAATAGGGTTGTGAACACTGGCTTGAATGTTTCCCGGGGGAATGTTAAGTCCACTTATTGGAAGACTAAACTGTGCATCAAATTTGAGACAACAGGCCATTGCCCCTTTGGGGATGACTGTCACTTTGCCCATGGGCATGCAGGTACTTCGAATTCCCCTTTTTGATTGATTGTTGGTTCTGGTTCTACATTCTGTTATATAATTCGAAATCAGTTCTTGATTTAGACCTTATTTGGTTAAAATTTTGCTTAATCACTTGTAGGAGAAGAAAGTTAGGTTGAATTTCTTGTGTAAGTTAAAATCAATTTGTGTAATTTATCTTTTGAAAAAGATCCATGAGAGAATTTATGTAGAAAATTAGTTAATTATCGTAGAAGAAATGTTAGTGATTTAATCTCCAACGATTGCTTCCTAAACTTCCTAAACAAACAAAAGATACATATACATGTGTCGTGTCATTTTGGTTGTTGTATATGAACATGGTTACTTGGTGCAACAATGTTGATTGTAATTGTAATGTGTTCAAAAAGTCTTTGTCTAAGGCATATGTCACATATTCAGTATTTGATCATTTGATTACTCATTGCATTCCATTGAATCAGTGTATTATTAGTTGATGTGACTAGATTTTCTCTTACTATCTTTTTTTCTAATGTATTAGAATACTATTACTCTAATGTGATGTTAACTACTTTCACTTTGCAAAGTAAATTTTTGCTGATTGACTGAAGTTTATAGTAGTCTTACCACATTTCCCACTAGAGTATTTATGTCTTTTTAAACATATCAGGTTATTGCCTCCGGTTATTGCCTCCGCATCCGGTTATTGCCTCCGCATAAGTCTTTATCCCTTGATTTATGTTAATGGCTTACAAATTTGATGTCTTGATTTCTGCTAATGGCTTAAATTTGATGTCTCGCTTAAAAAGAATTTGGATGTGCTTTCATTAGTATGTGATAATTACCTTATATTCTTATCGTAAGCATTGTGAGCAGAATGTGCATATTCTTATTGTGAGCAGAATGTGCATATTCTTATTGTGAGCAGAATGTGCATATTCTTATGGTGAGCAAAATGTCCATATTCTTATTGTGAGCAAAATGTCCATATTCTTATTGTGAGCAGAATGTGCATACGTTATTGTAAGCAAAATGTGTATACGTTATTGTAAGCATTGTGAGCAAAATGTTTATATTCTTATGGTGAGCAAAATGTGCATACGCTTTTTGTGTTGCAAATTAGAGCTACAATTTCCTTAATATTTTTTTGTAGTATTTTTTGTGTTGTAAATCAGAGCTACAATTTCCTTAGTATTTTTTGTGTTGCAAATCAGAGCTACAATTTACTGGTGGACGCAATGAGGCAGAAACTGCAGGTGCCATTCCAATTACAAGTAAAGCCACTATTCCAACCTTAACATCAGTTCCTTTTAATGATGCACTCCCTAGTCACAGAATTAGTGAACCTCCTGTAAATGAAGAGGAGCAGGGCAAGAAGTATTTGCTGAAGTGGAAGGGACTCAAGAAAATCAACCGAATTTATGGTGATTGGCTTGACGATTTACCCCTAACTCACAACTTGCCAGGTAGAGTGGGAATCTAAATTGAAGTCTGCGCTCTTGAAAACTCTCATCAATTGGATTAAGAGATTGAATTCTTCACTGCAGACACAGAATTTTGAGGTGTGATCACTGATTGATGGTGATCAGTTTATAGATTTCTTTGTTCTTACTTATTTTTTTCTATTAATTGTTATAGTTTTCTTTTTCTAATTAGAGATGTGCAATTGTCATTGTACATTGGGATTTTGATGGGTTTAGGAAGTAAGCCATATTGGTGAGAAAAAACCAAATTCTGAATTGTGTGGGATCCTGATTCGAGTTCATCAATTGTCAAAATTTCTGGACCGAACCCAGGTCTTAAATAGTTAAATTATAGTATTCTATTTTTACTCATACATGGAATATGATTATCTGGCCTTTGTTACGTTTTCTTCTTCTACAGTTCCACCATACCATATGTATGAATTTTTTGTAACAGAAGGGTTGTGTATTTTTATAAGATTTGCATGAATCTCCCTGACACCACTTCCTGCATAGTGGGTAAGATATATAATTGCATCTAAATACAGCTGTTTGAGATTCAGGTTTGACCGTAATTATAATTAACCATATTTTTTTTTAATTAAAACTGACCAAACTAGTTATGAAAGAATGGTTATAATTTTTTTTAAAAGGTTTAGTCTAACTTGGAATCTTTTAAAAAAAAAATTACTATAAGATGTCTATTAATAATTATACTTTTATTATATTATTATAGACATAACACAATAAATTACTTATTAAAAAATTTATTTTTTTAATAAGACCCTTGGACATTTATTTTTCAATAATTTTATAATTTTTTTAAGTTCAACATGTTTTTTTTTAATAATATGTGGTCATTATGCTTCATAATTGAGAAAGTAAATAATTATATAAATTTAATACATTAACGGTTATAGTTTACATAATTAAAATTTTAAAAGAAATCGTTGTTTAAACATGTAACATTATTTGTTTACATATCAAGTTTGACTATTATAGAGAATGGTATTGTGAACCAACAAAAAATTGTAATAGATATTATATATTAATTCATAATCTTTAGGTATCTAGTCAAATCAAATTAAGTTTTTCTAACCTATTTCAAACCATTCTTAGTTAATGTGATTATACCAGTAATGAAAAAATAATATTTTTTCAATAATAACTTCATATACTTAATATTAAAAAATATTAACTTATTTAATATAACATCTCTTTCACATATTTCAACTAATCACAGCATCATCCAATTCAATCAAACCATTTTATAGTCAATTCAATTCATTTGCATCATTTTTAATATCCAAATATAATAATCATAAAATTTCTAACAAACATCACTTCAATAATCATATACTTCTCTTCTAATTATATAAAACTCAATCGTTAATCTATTCATTCAAAAATAGAGTTACTATAGCACAAATTTCCCCCCCAAATTACTCACAATTTCTGTGTGAAGGCAAAATTAGAAACCAACTCTTTTCGTTCCAACTTTAAATTCTTTTCAATTTAATACTAGTTTATATTACCTCCATTTTTGTGTTTTTAAGTAATTATTCCAAAGACTAAGAAAAACTAGAGAATTTCAAACTTTCTCATAAAGGTCTGATTCGGTCCAAACATGCTATTAAGCAAATACAAAAACTATACATGCATTTAGAATTGTTAAAATAAGTTCGGCATGACACACAGGTCCAAAAACCCCTCAAAACGAGTTAGGAAAAAAAATTTGTGGCCTAAATTGAATCAAACCATTTTTAGCCATCCTATTCGGCCTTTGGTTTAAATGGGTTTAAGTCATTTATAATATAATAATTATAATTACAAAAATAAAATAATATTATTTTTTAACAATGCTTATTATAACTTATATTTATTTATATATGAAATTTTTATACCTAAAATTCAAATCTAAATTCAATATGACTTAAATTTTAAAAATATATATTTTTGTTTTTAAATTTTATTTTATTTTTTAAAGCAACCCAAAATAGCTCATTGGCCCATTGGCTCGATATCAAACCAGGTCATGTTAAAAAAATTACAATTTGTTTAAAAAATGAGTTGTATCGATACCAATTTTTTAAAGTCGTTGTTAAACAAGACTTACTCAGATTGAGAATTCTCCTTACATACAATAACAAAAGCAGAATTAAAAAAAACTAACTTAAAACAAAAATTCTAATGGATCAAATTATCTTCTTTTTTTTTTTTTCTGTCACCTTCTATCAGTAAACTTTAATTGAAAAAAGGAAAAAAAAATAAACATTATAAATCTATAAAAAAAACCTACAAAATTTTATATATTTAGAAAGATGAAATATGTTAACTAAATGAAGAATATATTTCTTTTCCAATATATTTAATATTTATAACTTTTAAATAATAATATATTCATTCTCCAATTAACTTAAATTTATTTCTTTAAACTTATAAAACAAGTTTTTATATTCTCCCAAACAATAAAAAAAAATCTAAAAAATTCACTTTCAAGATAGAAAAGAAGAGGATAATCTTATCTTCAAAAGTCGAATAATCAACTAAAGATGTTTATATCATTTCTTCTTAATTTCTTCTTGGTTGACACAATGATTTTAATCTTATCGGAGTAGAATAATCGGAATTAACATATTTATATCATTTCCTTTGAATTATTTGACATGTGTTTGCTGTTACACAAGTTTAAAATAGACAAAAGTAGAAAAATTACTACTACCTTTTAATGGAAAAACTAAATTAAATACATAAGTATTATTTTTTAAATCATATTTTTTATTTTTATAGTAAATAGTTATATACTCAAATAAGATAAAATTTGTCTGAGACTTTACTGTAAGACTGACGTGGGAGCCCTTAGATTTTACCGACAGCCATCAAGAACAATAAATAGTCAATTCTATCAAGGGTAACCATAAAAAATAATAAATACTCAATTCTATTATAATCAATATAATAAATTTCTCATATTCTACTGTAACCAATATAATATATATACTAGATTTTGTTATAATCAATATAATAAATACTCAATTTTTTTTATAATATTTCAACAAATAAATAAGTCCAACTTTTAAAATCTATTATTATATCTATAAATATAGATTTGATCACACGACTTTAATCTTAAATTGATTTGAATTTTTTTTGGAATGTCGGAGTATTTAGAGAACTTTCTCCTATAATAATTAGAACACAAAAAAAAAAAAACATTGTTATTGTTGGGGTCTATAAAAAGTGAGACAAAATTTGAATTATTATTTTCTAACTATATATAATGTAGTTCCATATTTAGGATTTAAACTTGAAACAACTAATTAAAACATGAAAAATCATTTATCAATTAATTTATGTGTATAATTGAAAACAAATAATTTTAAAATATATTGGAAATAATTTATTTAAAATAATAAGGATAGCAACCATTAGAATAAATAGATTTTATATTTGTACATAAGTTGGTTTTGACGCTTAGTCAAAGTTATAGAAGGTTGAACTTTTACTCTAACAACATGTGTTCTAAATTCATTCTTATTAAATAAAATAAAAAATATCATATCATATTCGTAGATTCACGTTCTAAAGAAAATACACATTCATAAAAGAATAAGAAAATATTTAGTATTTTGATGTTTCTTTTTATGGTTTGTAGTGTAGCCAAGTCGTGAGTGGGACCTGAAACTGAAAAAGTGACACGTGTCGTCACCATTGATACTCTTGCACAACCAATCACCACCACCTACATTTACTACCCTTCCTTTTTACCTTTTACCTATCAAAAATGGAAGCAAAACTTGAACTTGTTAAGTTTCTCCGATGCTTTGCAAAATTGTTCTTCCATAACAGACTCTCCCACCAAACCCCGTTATCTCTAACAAGAGCTTTCTCGCAAAAGCAAGACTTCTCCTACAACCATGTCCATAAAAATTCACTCCCATGCCTTCGCCGGCCACCCTCTTCTCTCCAAATTCTCACTTTCAGGCCACCCCCTTCCACCCTCTGCTGCTCTTGAAGCCCTCAACGCGCGAATTGGTCAACCAAATACTCATTCGTATCCCTCCCTGAGCTTCAAGGTACTGCCTTTCAGAAATGGGAGGCCCTTGGCTTCTTCCGAGGCCAGCTCCAGCGACTCGCCGCCGATTTGGCATCTTGGTTGGGTTGGCTTGGACGATCTCAGGGTTATTTACGACAATTCCGGTGCCCAGTTGAGTGTGGACTCGTTGGTGTATCTGAATTCGAGTGCTGAGGACGACGCCGTTTACTGGGCAATCGATGTTTCTGCTGAGGTAATTGAATTGGGTAGCAAAACGGGTTTGCGTTTTGTGGAGCTTCGAACGCTCATGGTGGCTACCGACTGGTCCGATTTGCAAGCAATGGGAAACTTGGCTATTGCTGGTCATGTAAGTTCATTTTGCTACATGATCAATCCATTAAGCTTTTTTGTTACATAATATGCACATGTACATGGATTTCTCAATTCATTATAACGAAAGTAGCTACAAATTCGAATATATATATATATATATATATATATATATATATATATATATATATATATATATAAAAAATAAAATAAAAA
>Ga0209700_108752_pt1 | contig 12597 bp, 5 predicted proteins | sample SiratroredBW_FD_187528 | JGI IMG/M metagenome (GOLD analysis project Ga0209700, IMG submission 187528) | Root nodule microbial communities of legume samples collected from California, USA - Siratro red BW (SPAdes) (version 2) | ecosystem: Host-associated > Plants > Roots > Nodule | place: USA... | reverse complement strand
TTGTACAACCCGCAACATAAAATTTTTTTCAAAAACATTGCGGGTTGTACAACCCGCAAGCTAAATTTTTTTCCAAAAACATTGCGGGTTGTACAACCCGTAAGCTAAAATTTTTTCCAAAAGCTTTGCGGGTTGTACAACCCGCAATTTAAAATTTTTTTAAAAAAGCTTGCGGGTTGTACAACCCGCAATGGAATTTGCAAATTTTTTTAAATTGCGGGTTGTACAACCTGCAATGTGTATGATAAATCTTTAGCTTGCGGGTTGTACAACCCGCAATAGTGAAGGTGCAGCAAAAAAAAGTTACGGTTTCTACACCCCGCAACGTGTATGAAAATTCAGAAAAAATTTAAACTTACCGTCGATGGACGAATGCACACTGCCTCTTCTCCTCCCACCCTTCTTCTTCTTCCCAACAATCCTAACCTTCTTCTTCCTCCTAGTAATAGCCTCCTTTTTTAGCAACTCTAACAATAATCTTTTTTTCACTTCTCTAATCTCTCAATATTACTCTCCCAATCCTAAAAAATTTTCAAAATCTCCGGTTTCACAAATGCAACACCTCCTCTTCTCCGTTCAGTGCCTTAATTTTTCAGTTTTAAGATGAAGGGCCTTTTCGTCTTTTCAGTATGGCTAAAATGGGAATTTTTGAAAAATATGGAGGTGCAGGAAGTCGTCATGGAGGTGCACGAAGAATCACTCTATAATCACCATAGACTAACCTCTTGATATTCTTTGGGCTCATAACCACTTCTGACTATCCCCTTGAGTATCCTTTGGGCTAATAGTCACTCCTAGCTAACTCGTTCAGTATTCTTTGGGCTTGTAATTACTTTTGGCTAACTCCTTGTGTATTTTTTGGGCTTGTAGCCACTCACGACTAACGAAAGCTTCTTCCTCCACCTTCATGATATCTTCTTGTATATTTGTACCTTATGAGAAAAAACCAATTTACCCCTAAAATAAATTTTAAAATCCAAGATTACCCTCCACCCCTTCACTTCCAAATTAAATCCCTACACCTTTACATTTATCTTTCATCATTCTCCTTCATTCCCAAATCGTTGTTGTTATGCTGCACCGTGTTCTCCCTGTATTGATCTCTGTTGACCGTTCTCCCTTCAAATTATATACATTGACAAGGTAATTGTTGGTGGTGTGTCGCAGTGGGTTGACAGTGATACCGAGTTTGAAGATTGAATTTTTTTATACCTCCATTTGAAATTGAGGCATCCGTTAAAGCTAAGGTAAGATTTGTTTTGTATTTTCTTTTGTCTTCCACCGTGGCTTTCCACCACTGAAAACCAAGTGAAAGCACCCTTAAAGCTTTACAAAATTTTTAGCATCCATTGTCATCACCCTTCAAACTTATTTTATTCTTATTAAAGAGCATTTTAGTCTTTTCCTAAAGGTTAATTTTAGAATTACAAAAACTATGGAGGTGCAGGATGATACCATCGAGGTGTAGGAAGAAGCTCTCACGACTAACCCCTCTTTGGGCTCGTAGTCACTCTTTGCTGACCCTTTGAGTATTGTTTGGAACACAACCATTTTTAAATAAAACGAATATTATCTAGATTGCAACTCCTCCTAGCTTAAATGAGTATTCTTTGAAACAAAATCACTCTTGGCTAAAATGAGTATTCTTTGTCAAACAATCACATATGGCTAAGATAAATAAATTATTTGAATAGTGATTTAAGAGGAATAACATCTTTTGACATATACAAGGTTTATGTACTCTCTTATAGTTTGTTAAGTGAACATGAACAATGTTCTCTATGAAACTTTTAGGACGCAAAACATAGTCACTCTGTTGTGAAGGATGCATTAAATGCACTTCATGCAAAGTTAGTGGATATTTTCTTCTTTATGTAACATAATAGTTAAATGTACTAATCTCTTCTTAGGCAGTGTGCATTACTTTGAATTTGTCTAAAATAAAGAGTCGTACAAAGGAAATAGTCTTTTTAGAGCTGATAATGGTAGTGTCAGAGAGTTGTTGAAGAAAAACAACTTTAACTATTTATCCAAGAGATCATTGATGTGACTTGAATGGATCTTCTTGGAAGTCAAAACCAATGAATATTCCCTACAACATAAAATAAGCATACACAGGTTTGAATCTATGTGTGTATAGTCTGAGTATTTTCATGCTTTATCAGACTTAAAAGAAGACAATATACTAACGAATAAAATACTTGTGTCTTACATGATTTATTGTTGAACTAAAACCACCATTTTACAAATGAAGTATGATTATATTTTACACTTAGTTATTTTTAACATTTAATCAAAATCATGAGTGTTGAATTTTTTCCTAACAAGAAACGTATTTTGGATTGAACAATTTAAAATACATTTTAGAATCATTCAATATATAAACATATAAATTGTACAATCTAGAATACATTTTCAAATTATATAATCAAAACTATATTTTCATATTCATAAATACATTATTGATTATACAATTTAAGTATAATCTAAAATATATTTTTAAATTTCGCATTTAGATAATTCATAATATATTTTGAGACTATATAATCCAAAATATTTTTGTTATAGAGACAATTTGAATTTTTTCTCACGTATATGAAAGTGTAGAAAGAAACTATTCAGTGCTAAAAGAAAGAGTCATAACTGGAACTTGTCACCGCAAAGCCAATGTAAAAAGCCCAAACCAAAAGTAGGTTGGACAGCTTCTTCCTACACCTCTAAATTTTTTGAAATTTCCAAATGTGCCCTGCTTGAAAAGACGTCCCTACCCCTGTGCTTATTTCTTAAATGATGTAATAATTTTAGAATGAGTTGTTCTGAAAGCCAATTCCCTGAATTAAAACTTACGGAACAATCCATTCTAGAACTATTCTTTTAAAACAATTTCGGAATGGACTGTTTCTAAAACTAATTTTGCTGGAATTGACTTTCAGAACATCCCATTCCAATTATTTTTCTTTAAATAGTTTTAGAATAAAATTGTTTCAAAAATTAATTCCGGATTCGAAATTGGCTTTCGAAACAGTCCATTCTAAATTATTTTTCAAAAAATCTCACCTCCAAATCGCAAAACCATCACTAAATCGCACAATCACCCCTAAATCAATTCTAAAACTTTTAATAAATCATTCTTATCTCAGACGGTTGATAATAAACGGCAGAAACAATGCGATGGCAGCAGCAATAAACGGGATGACTTCTTGGAGGTGACAACACAATGTATATGAGAGGTGTGTTGGAGGTGGGAGAGTGTATAGGATTCCAAGAGATTATAATAGCCTGCAGGGACACTTTTAGAAGTTTAAAAAAATTTAGAGGTAACTTAAGAAGCCGTTGGAGGTGCAGGAAGAAGCCGTCAGTAGGTTGGAGTGTAACAGGGCTAGTCAGTTTCCTGCCTGTTGTATAGAAACATATTGCCATGGCATACCCCACGTTACATGCTTTGAAGAGGCTGTTTCTGAAGCAAAGTAATGATGGTGGAATGCATGTATATCATAACTCCTGAAAATTCACAAAGTGCTCAACAGCCAGATAGCCAAATAATTGAGCATATGAGAGATCAATTCAACTACTTTTATTATTAGCATGCATGGCTTTCCTATAACATTTTTTCTTTTTTTTTCTCTGAAAATGAAAACAATTTTCTTCAAAATATATATTGGATGAAATTAAAAGGATGGCATAGTAGACAAAAATTACGATCGAATTATCAAGTAGAGAAAGGAGTTTTATTGAGATGTGCTTGAGCAATGTTTGGTTGTTTAGAAAATATGTAAAAAAGATAATCATGTTTTGGTCGGAGGCTGTTGTCTTTTGTTAGTAAGATATAATTTTGGTATGAAAAGGGGACAAAATATGAACCAGTTCAAAACCATTCAAAACCCGTGAAAGTTGAGCACATGGCTAAGATGTGTACTTTACCTAATCATAAAAATGCGACAAACGATTTATGTTCGACTGATTTCTGTAGATGACACTCACCAAACTATGTGTCCCTCTGGTGGGGTCGAATATAATTGTCTTTGAAATACACAAATAACCCACTTCAAAAAAAATTGAAGATAATAAATAAAATTTCCTTTTTTTTAAGTACATAAATTGCACAGTGTACTAAAGTTGACAACTAATGACTAATATATATTTCTAGGATATGACTTTTACTTACAAACATTGTTTTAATAATGTTGGAACCACCATATCCACCCCTATCCCAGACAGATTAACAAACTAAGTTAAATAAAATTTTCCTTTTATTAAGTACTCTGGTACTTTTTGAAAATTTTATTTCAGCATTGAAATTAATGCTTTGTTTACACTATATTTACAAATAGTCAAATTTAATAATTAAAATATAAAAAAATTGAATTTCATATTTTTAACATTTATTAGGAATTGAACTTACAAATTTCGTATTAATCTCAACCCAGGAATAAATACTGATTAATTATGTCGCACTCATTTAATTCGGCAGTTTCTTTTCGTGTAATAGTTTGCCAGGTAATCATCCATTGAATTACATGAAAAATAAAAAAGTATCAGCATATGAATTAATTTAATACATGACAAATAAAAAAAATATTAGCATATATTTTTATAAACATTACTGAATATGAAATAATTTAATCTTGATTATATTATTATAAATTAGAATACAACTTTGGAGATTAAGACTCTTCTCATTTTCTCAATTGAACATTCTTTTACTTTCTTCTTTAAATGTGTATTTCAGTATTTTTCGCATTATCTCTGCTGGTAAAAAATCTCTCTTTCTCGACCATTTCAAGTTATTATTTTATCTCCATTTTTGAATGGATTTTTAAAATAAATATTAAAATTAAAAATAATTTTATATTGAAATTTGAAAACAACTCTTTTTCCTGTGAAAATTAGCTTATGTATGTATTTAATAGGTTGACATAATGGTTAAAAATCTTTCATTCACGTGTTGTAAAAACTATTCATGTACCAGAAAATCCGTATTCAATATATATCGAATCTATAAAAACTTGTTAGACCAATAACAATCGATATATTAAATGGAATTAATCTCAAACCTAATAAACTAAGAAAACCCCACTAGAAAAAAGAAATTGAACATACAAGTGTAGCATTTAACTTAGAGGCCAATTTTGACTTTTGGGTGACTTTAAAAGTGCAAATGTACAAGTCTTGGCCTTCTTAAATGTGTTCAGAATTTACCAGGACAATTCTTTTTCTCCTCTGAATGTTTTGTTGGGGAACAAAAGAAGAAAGAAATTCTAAAGAGGGATTTAATACAAACACCTCTCTACCGAACAAGTAGAATAAATTCACTGCAAAGGACTTAAACAATGTCACATGGGCCTCACACCGTCCTGAGCTTTATTCCCAATGCATGGCCACACACATATCTGTAAACGAGGCATCATCACAAGGTTTTTCTTTTCACTCCAAATTCGTGTCCAAACATATACCAAACATGTCTAGAAGACCCATTAAATGTGTTCCCAATTTCGATCCCCTAATGATGCAAAAGAATGGAGCTTCAGTTAGCTAGCAAATCCAAATAGGTCGCCACATTGTGAAACAATGCCTTAGCTGTATTTTAGAAAATTGCCACTTCTTTTGGAGATCAAAAGGATGGGATGGCAAGTTCTCATGATGGAACAAAGGAATGAGGAAATTGTTTCTCTTCACATGCTTGAGGGTTCAAGGGTCCATAACTTAACATCTTTCAACTTGAAACATCTTTAGTTAATCTAGTGTAAACAACACTCTAATATACGAAGCTTAATGCATCCTATGAAAATCCAATCTCCTTTCTAACGATCTCTTCATTGAATATGCACAATAATCCCACAAGAGTTAAGTTATTTTCATTATAATGTTAATGTCAAGCATTTTTTTTTTATAATGTTAATGTCAAGATTTTTTTTTTTTTTTGTATTAAATGATTATGGATAGGAGACACTCATATAAATAAGGAAGTTTATAATTGTGTAACAAGAAGAGATGTCTTGAGTTAAATTTGTAAATTTTTTGTGTCCATATTTTGTAAATGGATTGGATCAATTCAAATGTTCTAATAGTTATATAATATTTTTTGCTAATAAAAAAATATTGGGTATCCAACTGTGAGTCTAAGTCTCACATTGGGTAGAAATGAGTAAGTTGAACAATATTATCTTAAGGTTTTAGGTTAAAAGTGGTGTCATTTCCTTGTATGTTGGGCCAATTTTTCATTCTTATGAGATCTCCCCAGTTATGCTCACTCGGATTCTCCCAACAAGTGGTATCAGAGCCAAAGGTTCGTGCCAACGTGACAGTGACCGGCTCATACAATGAGGAGCTCATACGATGGGGAGTGTAGAAGAGGGACTCTCACTTGAGGGAGAGATTGTTAGGTATCCAAGTGTGACCCGTTGAGCAATATATAAGAAAGAAGACCCATAAACCTACTGCCTTAAGGTTTTGGGTTGAAGGTGGTGTCATTCCCTTATGTGGTTTAAGGTTTTGGGTTGAAGGTGGTGTCATTCCCTTATTTGGTTTGGCTCATTTCTCATTCTTATGAGATCTCCTCGGTTATGTCCTATCGGATTCTCTCAACAAAAAATAAAGGATACATACATATATATATATATATATATAAAATAATAAGAACCAATATAAATGAAAACACATTTTTTCTCTTAAAATATAAAGTTCAAATATTAACTCGTGAGTGTATGGTAGGAGTATACTAAGATCATTCAATTTTAAGAGACATGTGTTCTAATTTAGGGCTTCTGGTCTAAGGTTTGAAATTTTCCTAGAATCAAAGTATTAAGTGCTTATGTATTTTTTGTGTGCTTTGTTGGTCTTCTTTTAAACTATTGTTCACTTTTATAAAAGGAGTCTTTCATTAGTCTTTCCTAATTTCAAGTTTATGATTTTATCAAGATATTTGACATCCACAACTTTTGCATTCTCAAATACGGTCTTCTTTTTGCATAATACTACGAAGGTGGTTCTGAGTTAGATGATCAAGATTGGAGAATACACAATCCTCAATCTTTAATAAAATATTGCGTGAAGAAATCAACGAACTCAGTTGATAACCATGAAGAAGTATAATATGTAATTTGTAATTTTTTATATTATATAGTCTACATTTACCAAGCTATTATCTCAAACCTGAAACTTCCTCGTATAAACATACATACATATATATATATATATATATATATATATATATATATATATATATATATATATATAAATTATTCTAGCATCGTGTTTACTAAATTTGTTAGGATCTTCACATGGCCTGCCAGATAAATAGTATCTTATTCCATGTTTTCGGAGAAAAACAACTACCTCAAGCATTACATTATTTTTCCATAGATGCACGCATAATCATTGCACATAAGATTTATAAAGGAGAGTATAATACATGAAACAAAATGGAGGGAGCAACTAGTGACCACCATAGTAACACATGGCTTTTGAAAACAAAATTACAACTGCCCTACTTATTCAGGAGTAAGAGGTCTTTCTACCATTTCTAAAAGGAATATACTTCACATGTACATATATCAAGAAACGAGGTATCCAACATTGTTGTTAAGTGCTTAAGGAGACAAAATCTTTAAGCTTTATAGGTTACATTGTAGATTCCATTGAGAAAATAATTCTTTCGATGAGATATGAGCAAAGAATAAAAGGATATTTACTTATAAATTATTGTTGATAATGGTTGAAAACACGAACATGATCAATTTCCTGAGACGTGAATGATCGTTGTCCTTCTTTCTTTTTAACCTACTTGACTATATAGTCATCCTATCCACTATTTCCTATTGTCAACCCCTTGAGCCTATATTTTTTCATTCTTTCGTATAGCTCATTACAAGCCTAAACGTAAAACCACTTTTGTCCTTTCCTTTGATTATTAATTGAGCATGATGATCTTCTTTTGGGTTGTGTAAATTGCTAAGTGTGGGGATTGCCCGAGACATGCAAAATGCTAAGTGTGGGGGAAGGTTGATTGATCATGTATGGATTTTAGGACTTATTATTTGATCATGGATTTCACTCTTCTCTCTTCTTGTCATGAGAGTTTCTCCGAAAAAAAACAAAAAGAAAAATTAAAAAGAAAAAAATTAAGAAAATTGAGACAGAGAGAAGAAAATATAAAAGAAATAAAAAAGGAAGAAATAAAAAAAATTGAGAAAGAGAGAAGAAAATATAAAAAATAAAAAAGGAAGAAAAAAAAAACAAAATTAAGGAAAATAGAAGAAAATGCTTGTATAGCTTAGGTTGAAGTAATTTGCGTAATTTTAATTCTTGGGTAGCTTTCAGAATTAATTTGATTCATGTTACAAAAATATCATGCTCTTGCTCTTTTAATAATCTTTGGATGTTACCTCAGTTGTCAAAAAAGAATAAATCATACCCATTACCTTAGCCTCATTACAACCTTAATAAAGTCCTCTTGAACGATGCAAAGTTGTGTTTTGGGAGTGAAGAATTAGAATGCTTGCAAGCCTATGGTAAGGCAATGTTCATTGAGATGGTTTGAGTGTTATACACCTTCCCTAAACACTCGAGAGTGAGAGATATACACTATCTTGGGAGACCATCATACATGATTATCAATTGCATAATTGGTTGCATGAATTGATTAATCCAAGAAGAGAGAAATTCACACTTTGTTGATCAAGCTTTGAAAATAAATTTTGATTTGATATTCCTTGCTCAAATACTTTTCTATTGGTGGTTTGTTGAATCTGGTTACAGTCTTGATTAATTAGCTTTCATTTTCTTTTATCTAGGTCTAGATTTTGCCCATGAGTGCAAAAGGATAAGTGTTGGGGGTTTGATAATTATTTATTTTTACCACTTTTTGATTGCATAATTATAACAATAAAGATAAATTAGTTGGTAATTATTAGGGTTTTACACCGTTTTGGTATAATTGGGTCAATTAGGTTTCAGTTAAAAGTTTGTTATTATTTTTGGAATTTTAACAGATTTGAGTGTGTTTCGTACTTTGTCTATAACTTTTGTTACATAACTCGAATTTACTTGATTCTTGTTTTGTTTTGTACAAATATTATTCAAGGACTGAGATGAAATTCGAATTGGAAGGTGGTTAAAATTGGACTTGAAGTTGGTACACAAAGGTTGGACATCAAAGAGACACTTGGATATTTTAAGCAGATTTTCTTATGGAGGGCTATTTAGTCATTTCATGTTTTAGGTTAAATTTTTTATAAATGAAGTTCTCTTGGTAGAGCTAAGAGACATATATCACACTGGATAGTAGATAATTAAATGCAACTTTCTTTTTTCTTTTCTTTCTCTTCTGTTCAATCCGATCTTCAAGTGTTCTGCCGTTCTTAATCCCGAGGTTCATGTTTTTTAATTCTTTTCATAATTACATGATCAATTGTTATTTTAATTTGATTGTTAGATTTAGTAATTTGATTAATTTGGTAATTGAATCAATACCGATTGGATTGTGTTGTGGAATTTCTAAACTGATGTTCAAGTCAGAATAATATTGTTGTTCATAGTGGGCGATTACAGCTGTTTAGCATATTGTGTATTCGGTGAGATGCTTCACGATTGTGGGGTGTTCAGAATGTTAAATAGATGCAGAGATCTCGGTCTATTTAACTCACACATGTAATTAAGATTTTTTTAAGAAGCCAGCGAGAGATTTAGGAGAGCCAAAGAAAGGTCAGGTTGGTTTTTGTTTTATTGCATTTATCCAATCTGTTTTTATTTTATTACTTAAATTTATTTAATCCGTTAAAAATTCTATTTTTATTTTATTACTTGAATTTATTTAATTTGTTTAAATTTGTGTTTTTATTTTATTACTTGAATTTATTTAATCTGTTTAAATTTTGCTTTTATTTTATTACTTGAATCTATTTAATCGGTTTAAAATTCTATTTTTTTTATTTTATGATTTAAAATTTTGATTTAATTTTATTAAATTTAATTATTTCATCATAACTCCTGAATTCTTTTAAGAGAAGGATTGATTAGTCTTTGGGAAGAATGACCTAGGTTAACTATACTACAAATTTAGCTTCCTAATTTAATTTGGGGCGTGTTCGACAACACGGATGAGTCATCTCTAGTTATACCTCAACTCGTGATGTTATTTAGTAGGATTGACTATGGATTCAAAGTTTCTTTTCAAAACATTTTCAAAACATTGAGTTCCTTGGTCACAAATCTCAAATTCATTTTAGTTGTTGTATAAGATTGTTAAAGTAGAGAAATATTGGAAAAAAATATTCATTGTATGCTTGAATAACATAATGTATATCAATAAAATTCATCTCTTTATCAAAGTTATTGGATAGGGATTCAAACGCAATATCAATTGTGACAAAGAGTTGAGTTTTTTCTTCTTTATTTTTCTCAAAGTCAAATATATCAAGATCTTCTCACGATGACATCAGGATTTTCGTGGAATATTTTTTTGAAGAACTTACCTTTCTTATTCTTCTCTTGATCAAGACATTCTAACATGCAATGGTCTAGTTTCTTACAACCATAACATACAACCTAGCTTATATGTTTTCTTTCTCTATTACCCTTGTTAATTACATTATTCCACCTTTTAATGCTTATTTATTTTCCACATTTAGTTCAATTTTCTAGTATTAAAAAAGAAATACAGTATTTTGTGTTCAATGATTTGATAAAATGATGTTTTTTTATGCCGGCCTTTAAACATTCAGGGTCAGTTACTTACTTTTTCTTAGTTAGATGTCTTAATGAAGCTTTATTTTATATATCTTGAGGTTCCTGTAAATCATTATAGAGTTACACTTTTAAGGTTCTCTGAATTACATAGAGAAGTTATTCAAAATCTTCATTATCTTGATAAGTTCTTAAGACTCTTATCTTGATAAGTTCTTAAGACTCTTATTAATATGATTGTAACTCTCTTGATTTCTTAGATAAAATAACATATTTAGCATGATTTGAAGTTTGATAAACATGACTTTAGATTTCTTTCTCTTAAACATGAGATAAATCATTTTTATATAAGGAGATTGAATATGCTTTTTGATTTAGTATATCCTTCATATGTAATAATGATAGTATCCATGTTTCTTTAACATATTTGAAAACATGTACATTAGCATATTTTTCTTCTAAAAGTACACTTTAAAGTATTTCTATCTAGGGTGTTCAATAAATATCTCTCCTTATGGTCATTTTTTCTATGCTTGTTTTGGTAAAGACTTTTGTTCACCCACACAAAATACATTTTCCATTTTCCACAACTTCTAGCATGTCAAAGTGATAGAATTGAAATAATGTCATCATTATCTTATTTCGAATAATTAAACTTAATGCATTTGAATATTGATACATTTAAATAGAGGGGTGGGGTGTCTTTAAAACTTGTCTTTCATTCACATAGTCTTAACGGATTTCTTCCTCTTATCCTATAAAAAAAAGTTTCCCAAGATTTAACCTTTTAATATCTCTCTGTTCTATAATCAATATTATTATAAGATAGTAGCGGAAACATTGATTTGTGTGTATGATAAAATTTGTTTAAAATATTATTTTAATACTTTATTTTATAAGAAAAAGAATAAGTGATTACATGATATTTATTTTTCTTTTTATCATCATTTACTTATAGTAGTTGGACGATATCTTCATGAAATTCAACTTTAATACATAATTATATTAGTTTTGAATAAGATTAACTTTAAATAACGAACATGTAAGAACGTTAAATAAAAAATAATTATTTTAATGTTTAAATATATTTATTATCATTAAAAATTTAATATGTTGTCTTATTTAATTTGTGTACACAGTATAAAATTAAACTATTCAATTTTTAATAACCTAAAATTATGATTTTAATGTTTTTAAAATTATAACTTTTAATAATCATTTGTCAGTTTGTTTTATAATATTCTCATATATAAATATTGTGTTTGATAATTTCAATTGGTTAGAGAAGAAAAAACTGAAGAATGAGAGAGAAGTTGAGAGAGCATGAAATATATTATTATTATTATTATTATTATTATTATTATTATTATTCAATAAATAAATATATGAATTCTGAGTATAATTATTTTTTAAAAATATATGATTATGAATAAGAAAATACTGTTTGAAAATCATTTTAAATTACTTTTAAATCTAAATTATTGTTTAAATTATTTTTAAATATATAATTAAGTTAAATTTTTTACTATATATATGTATATGTGATTATAAATAACAAATATAGTATTTAAAATCAATAGTAAAATATTTTTTAAATATATGTTAATATGTACAAATAAAAATATTGCTTAAATAATCGACGAATTTCACAAGATATACTTTGCCTTTTTGTGCGAGATATTTTTTATATTTCTCATACTAATTTTTTTTATCATTTTTGGATCACTCAATCAAACATTTTCATCTAATTTATGTTTATTTTTAAAGATACATTTGTCATTTTTGTAATTATTTATGATTTTTTAAAAGAATTAACAAACTTATTTCGAAGGTTTTTTTTTTTTTTTTTTTTTTTTTTTTTTTTTTTTTTTTTTTTTTTTTTTTTTTTTTTTTTTTTTTTTTTTTTTTTTTTTT
>Ga0209700_108751_pt1 | contig 12599 bp, 4 predicted proteins | sample SiratroredBW_FD_187528 | JGI IMG/M metagenome (GOLD analysis project Ga0209700, IMG submission 187528) | Root nodule microbial communities of legume samples collected from California, USA - Siratro red BW (SPAdes) (version 2) | ecosystem: Host-associated > Plants > Roots > Nodule | place: USA... | reverse complement strand
TTTTTTTTTTTTTTTTTTTTTTTTTTTTATTGATTTTGGTTTTTGAGATAAAGCAACAACTCTGATGTGTGCTTGTGGTGCAACTGGAATGTTATGATGTTAGACATGCAGGTTATTCCTATTCAGGAAGAGCTGCTGCTTATGCCTTTGGAAACATTGATCCATCAAACATGTGGGTTTGTTTCTTGTTTGCTTTTCTTATTGTTATCACATCCATATCTGTCCTATTTCTTATTTGTGGAAACAAGATTAGATTCCTTGTTCTTTTGCTTGTGCTGCTGTAGTTTCTGCTAACTTATGGATTGTTATTGTTTTTCCTTTGTATTTTTTGGTGTTGTCAGTACTCGCGTGTTCCTTCTTGGTCCTTCTCACCACTATTACACTCCAAAGTGTGCACTTTCTACTGCAACTGTCTACAAGACTCCCATTGGTGACCTGCATATTGATTTGGAAGGTACCTTTATAACCGTATGAAATCTTTAAGGATCATTCTTGCTTATATTCTTAGCAAGGATTTGAATGCTAGATTTTTTTTGTGAATCTAGTCTTCTTTGTGTGATATTGAGGAGGAGGTATTCTATGAATTGAGAAAATGGAAATAGGTAGATCATATCGATACGTAAAGTCAAATTTATGTGATGTTGGTTTGTTTCTAAGTAGTGAAGATGGTGGATTATTTGAATTGATTTGCTGAGAACTGATTCATTTTGTTTAACTTTGATAATGGTCCTTTATTTTCTCGTTGCCCACATTTAACTTTTTGTTTTGCCAGTAATTGAGGAGCTTAAAGCTACAGGGAAATTTGAACTGATGGATATTCGGGTTGATGAAGCTGAACATAGCATGGAAATGCACCTGCCATATCTTGCTAAAGTGTTTGAAGGGTAAGTTTTGTTATATAGAGCTTCCTGTTTTGAAATTATGCAACAGGGACTAAATTCAAATATTGATGCAGGCACCGGGTGAAAATTGTACCCATTTTAGTTGGAGCTGTTAGTGCTGAAAATGAAGCTATGTATGGACAGATTCTTGCCAAATATGTGGATAATCCCAATAACTTCTTCTCTATTTCATCAGACTTTTGTCACTGGGGATCTCGGTATGTATTGTTTGTACACATTCAACTACCTCTGTTTTTACACATTCAACTACCTTCTTCCCAAAGGGAAAATTTCCATGCTTAGAAATCATGATTTCTAAGAATCTAGGAATCACAGATTTCGGGAATCATAAATATTCTTTGGAATCAATGATTTCCACAATTAGTTTTAATTGAATTTTCTCAGTAACATTAATTATTTATCACATTAAACGATTTTACAGCATTAAAACTTTTTCCAATTTGGGACCTCCTCCCATGAGAACAATTTTGTGGGAAACACAGGTAAAAATAATCAGGGAATAAAATGTTTCCTGGGAATGCTATTTTTTAAATAATAAACCAAACATGGGAAACAAAATTCCTACTTCTAATTCCTAAGGAGTTAAAGACTTTCCTTCTATCAAATATTCCCTTACAGTTGTTTGAGATGTGTTAACAAGAGCATGCAAAACAAACAATAACACTCCAGTAATGTTTTCCATGGTCATTTAGTTGACAATACTTCTTAGATGATTTACATTGTTCAAATAATATGCCTCGAGCTTACTACAATACTACAAAACCAGCTTATATGTTGAAAATTACTCTTGCTTTATGAGAACTACCTAAGCCTTATCTCTAGTGGATCTGTGAGACTAAACACACCCTGCACAATGAAGGTGCTCCGAAGAGGCCTGCAATTAAGGCAGGCAAGGTGTAACTCCAATGTCTAGGATAGACTTTATACCATTTGATTTTATGGCCTAAATAAATCTCACAAAATTGGTTTATTAGTAAGAATTATCCAAACTTTAATAAGAACTACTTAGATCTTATCCCTAGTTAATGTGGGACTAAAGTACTCAACACACCCCTCGCATCTTGCATAATGAAGGTGCTCCAAAGAGACCACAATTAAGGCAGGTTATGGGTGATTGCAATTAAGGTGGCTTTCCAACAAACAAATAGACTCCAGTGTTTAAATGCTTTAGACTATTGTGTTGTGGATATGTATGTTATGGATATATCTTGTCTCATTAGATTGAAGCAGCTGTAGACTATTGTGTTGTGCATTTAAAGATCTTTTTTCGTTGATATAACCTTCTGATTGACATTTTGTGTCAGATTCAATTACATGCACTATGACAAGAAGCACGGGCCTATATACAAATCTATTGAGGCCCTAGACAAGATGGGCATGGATATCATAGAAACAGGAGATCCAGATTTGTTCAAACAATATCTGTTGGAGTATGACAATACAATATGTGGAAGACATCCAATTAGTGTTTTTCTTCATGTAAGTTCCTTATAAATTGCAACAATATTCTTATGAAAGTATCTCTTGCTTAATTTGAGAACCTTGCTATAACTTGAAGTAAAGAACAATAATAATATTGTTTCATTGTTGCTGTTATTATAAATCATGTTTTCTTATCAGACCAATATGAGTTGATTAATCAATTTGAGAACTTCACTCCTTTACCTTTCCAAACAAAAAAGATGATAATGATGCAAAAGGTCACATGTACAATTGTACTTTGTTGGTTTCTTGAATCTTGAATGCTCTTTAATACCTTGTACAAGTTTTTCTTAATTTTGTGTTTTGACGCTTAAGCTTCTTTTAGTAATTCAATTAGCAGTCCATTGATAATAGATTTTAGGTGGTTGTTCAAAATTTTGGAGAAGTGAGACAAAAACATATAGGTTACATTTTTTTTTTAATAAAAATGAGACTGGTAAAGCATCACTACGTTGTTTGCCGTCCAGACTATGTTGGCACCACAAACAACATATTTTGTATGCAGCACCTCAGAATATCATAGAAAGAAAGCGGAAAATACAAAAAATGTAGTGGGGGAACCAAACCTGACCCTCTAATCCGTAACCTTATAAAAGGGCAAATCAAATTTATCCCTGAAGAACTTAGGAAAATGAAGCTAGGAACACTATCCTTCTAGTATAACCATCAGATCTAGTGCCAAACTGAAAAAGTTTATAAGCACATTGATTATCCCCTCTAAAATTATGCACAAAGTGAATACACATAGTATTACTCATTACCAAACAATTCAGCCATCAACTATTAAGTTCCCAAGGAATAATTGAAGTGTTGGACTAAACTTGAATAACAAGTTGAGTCACACGGTCCAAAGATTAGTCCAACCATTGGAGATTCCATAGCCAGACTCACCCATCACCTCACCATATAAGACACTACGAACACCAAGACACAAAGAGAAACAACCCACAATGGAAGCATGATGATCTTTAAAAATATCCCCACAACCAGATACACCAGGAGAACCTTTAGCTGTCCTATCAGCATTACATTTAAAACTATGACAAGGTGGAGGAAGCCAAAAAACAGGAACATAGGATGTACCTTCCTAGGATGCATGTCTACTCCAAAACTTTTAAGAATAATGAGCTTTGGCCTGATCATACAACTAGTACAAAATTCTCGGCCCAATTGAGCTTAACATAATTGATGATTTTAGTTCTGTCACAGGATAATTTATGATTAAGAAAGCAGGTCTTATTCCTTGTCCATATAGCTTTCATAAAGGTTGCTTGCTGACTAGGTTGGTTTTATTTGTGGGGCCAAATAATATATCTAGCTTTCTAAAGTTTCCCTACTTTTTTGTCACCAGCCTAAATGAACTGTTTTTGAGTCCATAAAATAGGTAAATGTTTGCAGTTAGTATTTTTATTATTGTTGATCTTGGGATTTGATGAAGCATCACTTGTGATTTCACTATCGTACTACTTGAGAATTTGAGAACTAGTTCGAGACATCTTTTGTGAAACTTGAAAGATAAGATTGCAAAATCTAGTTTCACTTAACTGGCATTTTACTAGTTTCTTCAGCTCCTAGTTTAAAAAAATTATCTGTGTAATGTTTACCAGCATTTCTTGCAAGTTTTATAGGGGTACATTGACATTCTCTAAATGTTGGTAAAAAAATTGAAGGATGTCTATTTGATCTGTATATGGTATCTCTTGATCCAGATATTTTGTAATTTATAAAATGAAATGAGTTTTTTCTGTTTGTTGCTGATCCTCTATTTACTTTCAATCTTTTGCAATTTTATCAGATGCTGAGGAACAGCTCAACAAAGATAAAAATCAAATTTCTTCGCTATGAGCAATCCAGCCAGTGCAAAAGTACCAGGGATAGTAGTGTTAGTTATGCATCTGCAGCAGCAAAAACTGATGAATCTAGCTCCAGTTGAAGGTCTTCATTCATGTGTCATTCAGCAATGTCATTTCCTTTTAAATCGACTATTTACATTTAAACTTTGAACATTTGGATATTGTGTTCCATATTTATAGATCATTCTCACCAACATATATCACTTGTCTTTAGCCGGGGAAGTTGTCAAATAATCAAATTATTTTACACTTTTAGTTGGCTCCCCTTGCGAACATGCTTGGAAAGTTGTGACTGTGAACATGCAATTGATCATGTTTTGGTTGCAAATGTCAAATTCTTAAATTGCACTGCCAACATCAGCTTTGTCTTAATGTAACCTTATGATGTGGTGTTAGTGGGAGGGCAACTAAACTGCATTTTGTGATAAACACTTAGTAAATGAGTAATAATGGTTTGATAAAAAATTACATAATCAGTTAATTAAACTCACTATTTATGACTTTTAAAATTGTGATTGTAATCATTAACAAATTTAGCATATACAGGATCATTTCGATGTGGGGTTCTTAAGGTCGTTCCATATGTTTAAGGAGTGTTTCTTATTCTTTAACGTTTTTAGAGCTTCTAAGGTGGTAACTCTTAGTTTAGGAGTGTTCCTTCTACAAGGAACTTGCAGATGAACTTTTTAATAAAAAATGTTTTTTCGGTCCAAAATTGTTGAAGAAGAGGAAAATTTTGAGATCATCCTACAACCATAACAAGAAGGGAAAAAAATGTTTTGCATTCAAAGGTTTTTGTGATTTTTGGTTAGGTTGTAAGCAGCTTTGTTAAGTGAATTGTTGTTACCTGTTTGCTGAATATCTTAATGTGGATAATTGAAGTGACAGCACAATCATTTATTTGAGATGTAATAACGAAGATTTGATTGTTTTAAGGTAAAATGTGTTTTTCATGCAAACATTCCAACAATTTTTTTAATAATAAAATTTGATTATTTTAGTATATCACGTTTTGGTCCTACGTTTTTCTGAGAATTTTTTAAAACATTTTTAGTAAATTTTTTTTATTAAAGTTAAAAAGAATTTCTAATAGCTAAAAACGACCACAAAATTTCTAGATATTTTACGACCAATTAATTCATGATTTATTAATTTGATTGAGATAACAATTATTGTGTAATAATTTTTTTAAAAGATACTAAAATATAAATCATTTGACCAGTATTATTGTTTAATTTTAGTAATATATATACTAATATACAATAAAATATACTAATACATATCACGTTTTGGTCCTATGTTAAAGTTTCTGTTAATTTTCTGAATTTTTTTAAAACATTTTTAGTAAAGTTTCTTATTAAAATTAAAAAGAATTTCTAACAGCTAAAAACCACCACAAAATTTGTAAATGATTTATTAATTTGATTGGAGATAACAATTATTGCGTGTATAAATCTAAATGAAAATTACATTAATAAAATAGCCAAATATCTTTCCATTGAACCATAGTTTTTTAAAGCTCATTCTTAGTTTGATAGGTTTTTCAAATGGACTATTCGCACAAAATTTTGTATCATTATAAAATTAATTGATGTATTATTTATACAAATCAAAATATATGTAATACATATTTTTTAGAATATACTAAAATATAAATCATTTGACCAATATTATTGTTTAATTTTAGCAAAATTCAAGATAAATAATTATATAAAATTATAATTTAATAGAAGGATGAACTAACATTCACTTTTATATAAATTATTATAGTGCAAATTACACTTTTATAATTGAATAGTCGATCACATTGAAAATTTTCCATTAAACAAGTTGATAATAAAAGTAAAATTTATAGCAATGAAATATTCATTGGCATATAGAACAGAGATTTAGAGCAGTAACATAACATCCATCACACACCTAGTAATGAACTTTTACTTAGAACAAGAAGAAATCAGAACTATTATGAGGTGATTAGATCACAATTAGAAGCTACTACTATCTTTAAAGATAATCATTCCTATCAATTTCTACTGATACAACATACATAAGTTAATATTCTCTAACATTTTATCATCAATCAACAATGCATTAGTCTTAACCATTCAGCTGAATGCATTTGAATTGCTTAGGTGCCTCAATGATTTTTGATCCATTCACCCCCTGGCTTCTGAGGCTCAAACACATAAACACTGCCATCTGTGAGCCCCACAACAAACTGGTTTGGTTTCTGTGGATGTGCAGCTATGGAAATTGGGTAGATGCTCAAACTGCAAAAAATAAATAATATGTAATTTAAATTGAATGATAATGCCAGTTATGCCATTAAGAAATGCCATGCATGACTTTTACATCACTATTCACTTGTTAATAAACTCATGGGGTGTGTCTTTTGTTTAAAACTGTTCATTATCACTCTTGATTAAATTTATATGAATTCTCTACAATATAAATTGTATAAGAACATGAAAAAAAACTATATTTTAAATGAAAACTATTTTAAAAAAAGTGATACATAAACTATCAATATTTCTCTTGCAAGATACTATTTTTGAGTTGAAAATATGATATTGAAAACATACTAATATGAGAAATGTTAAAATATTGTCACCTTTGGGAGAAAATAATGGTTTTATGTAGAATGCACAATAGTTTTAATACTTTGTTAACCTATGTTCTCATTAGTAAAAATTGTTAATTTTTGTAATGATTATTTTTGTAATTCTAAACTACACACACACGCTCCCTTTTCTTTCATAATTTTAATTAGGTTTTTGTTTCAACCTTATACTCAGTAATAAATTAAAATTTAGTAAACACGACCTCCCCTATAATAATAATAATAATAATAATAATAATAATAAAAGGGAGAGAATTCAAATAATTTATTTTACTATGAAAATTTAAGAAATTTAAACTATAAAGTTTTATACCTTGAAATTGGAGGAAGATAAGAAGAGGTACAAATCCTACAATGAATTTCAAAATTTGTTGCATCAAATATTGTGATTGTCCCATCAACCAAAATGGAATACACAATGTGACCATCTGATGAGAAGGTTGCTTGAGAGATAAACTGTGGACCTTCTGGAACCCACTGTCATGAAGTAAACAACAAATTCAACAAGCTGATAAAAGAAAAAAAAAAAAAAAAAAAAAAAAACAAAAAAAAAAAAAAAAAAAAAAAAAAAAAAAAAGACTTTCATGACATGTGAAGGGAAGAAGAGAGAACCTCATTGACACGTCTTAGTTCTGTTATTTCATATATTGCAACATGACCAATATATACAAGAAGGAATTTCATTTGATCTGGATGAAACTGAATTTGAGTTTCTGATTCTAGCATGTGGTTTTCTTGTATTTCCAACTTCAAATCTTTCAGCCTTTTCCACCCATTTGTATTCCATACAATGATCTGTCAGACAAATAAAAAATGATTGGAAAGCAATTTAAATAAACAAAGAACATAGGCAAAATATGTTTCTATCTTTCAACATATTTAGAAATTCAGCCTAAAAATGCAATACATTGTTAGTTCCTAAAAACATATTAAATTTTTACAGGAACTAAAGTCAAATATTTCAAAAAGGTAATTTTCAGTAGTAGTTGTGTTGTGGTTGGCATGATTCATACAAAGAATATTAAATACTAACCTGAGCATTTGCATCGCCAGATATAAGAATATTGGAAGTGCTTGAGAAGGCAAGAGTAGTAACTCTTTTAGAGTGACCCTCAAGCTTGTGTAAAACCTGACATAAATGTATAATATGGAAATAGAAACCAGCTTCAATATTCTTTGAAACATGTAATGGAACATATCTTTGTAGAAGAGAGAAAGAGATATACCTGATCATCACGAACATTATATATAATTAAGCTGGAGTCATCAAAGCCAATACCAAATATATTGTTATCTTCAGGGTAGAAAGCAAGAGATGTTACCGTAGGTGGTGGAGACATGATGGTTCTCAGAGTCTGAATTATGCAAAATTGAGTTAAATCATAAGAATAACATCATTGTAAGTGACAAAATTGAAAATAATAGCATACAACATGGTACCAAAATGAAAATAAATTATTCTCATTCTAGAATGTGTAAACATGAACTCATGTAAGGCTAATGTTTAGTTTTATGAATGTCTAGATGAAAGGAACTCCAACTGCCTAAAACATTGAAATTATCAGCAATGGAGTGTGAGTTTTTTAGCCCTATCTGGGGTAGCTTTTGGTTTTAAATTTTTGGAAGTGAAAATTGGTGTCTGTTCTTTTTTTTTTTTTTTTTTTTTATTTTAGAATTTTTTTTTTTTTTTTTTTTTTTTCAATCTAGAATTTTATATTACCTTATAGGACACCATATTGAACAAGGAGATCATGCCCCCTGATGTTGATATGACATATCCACCCTGTTTTGATAATGCAAAACAGGAAACTGGGTTTGCAGATTTAACCCTTGAAAGGTCATTGATCATAACTTGGAAGCCATCCTTTGGTTGCTGCAATTGAGGGCAAACCTGAGCACTAGCCTACAAAATAATTGCCTCATTACGAAAAATCAATTTCCACAAAATTAAACTTAATGGTAAACAAGAACAAGTCACAAGAGAGGAAAAGAGAAAATCATATAAAAGAAAGTGAATTACCTTGCCATCCAAGTTAAAGCCAGTACGTGGCCAGAGCCAAATCAGATGAATACCATTCGATGCCAATGCCAAAATTGAATTGCCAGCATTGTTGTAAGCCAGTTTAAGAATCTGCTTCATGTACAGTACAGTGAGTTAATCATAATTTCTTTGGGAGTCTAATTGTCCAGTTAGTAGTTATTTTGTATATCACATCCTATAGTTTGCACACAAAAATGTGGAGTGGTTATAAGTTGAATATACAAGCATACTTTTTATCAATGTTACTGATAGACACATGTTAAAGGATTGATGGATCATGTCATTGTGTCGTGTTCAAACATTGTTAGAAAACAAATAATCTCAATGACCATAAGAATTACATACCCTTTTTACTTCAGGATGCTTAGGGAGCTGCAAGAACTGGCACTGAGATGATGAGCCAATATCAATTGCATTCTTTGATTTGTTAAGGGATTCCTCAATTAAAAGCTTGTTCACATCCCCCAAAACTCCCTGAAAAAATGTTGTTTCAGGTTGCAGAGTAAAATTATAACGAAAGCCAGCAGATATTTGCAATCACTAAACAATATTTTCATGTTAAACTTTTGTTACGAAAAATTTTCAATCACTAAACAATATTGGCTAAAGTTTTCATCCAACTAACCTGTTCAGAATCCATGCTTAGCCTTCTACCAGTTGAAAGTTTCCATTCCATAGCTGTTCCAAAAGAAAAAAGGCTACATCATAAGGGTGGAGTTGAAATGAAATAGTTAAGTGGCCAAACCAAAATAATAAAAAAGTATTTAAAGAATTTTGGACTGTGACAACCTATGATAAATAAGCATGCATCAAATTAGTTCCCTGACAAAACTATCAAAACATATATACCTGAACTTATTAGAGCAGATGCAGAAGGTTTGGAATTACTGTCATGATCCCTTAAAAGGTCAGGTTCTAGATCAGGCCTCTGATGCTTCTGCCATTTTAAGCTAACAAATGGAACAGTAAATAAATTTCATGTGTGGCTGAAATGCATATCAAGAGATCAAGAGTAGTAGCAAAGGGCATGCACAAAGTGGTAGAACAACTAAGAAAATTTGCAGTGAAGGAACATATGAATGCATATTGGCTTTGATATGCATATCAACTTCAAACTAGGATGGTAGAGTGAAACCTTTGACTCAGAAGATGATGTAGTCTGTGAATTTCAATGTCCGGCAGTTTCACCTTACCACCTAAAAGAGGATGTTGAATTATAATTTTCTTGATTTCAAATATCAAATTCTTCCTCTCAGAAATTGCATCTCGATATGTTGGTTTAATTTCCCTGTTTAGGAGCAACAAATTAATTTCAAAATAAGGATAAACATATCAAACAGTACATGATTGAATAACCACACAAATTGAAATTTACCTTATATTATCAACTACCAAAAGGTGACTAAGGTCTTTGATCAACTTCTCATTCCCTTGTGCAAAGATTTTGAGATCCTTCAAGAGAATATCCAAGGCCTTGTAACGATCGTTACTACAAAAATAAAACAAAATAAACACTTTTACATAAAAAAAAACATATAGAATCATGGACAATTCTCTCATCATCAAATCTAGTGACCATTGTTTTTCCCTCACTAATTTGAGGATCACTAAGTATGAAGTTCTCCAATCAAATGTTGAGTATGTATAATCTATATAATTAAAAATTGATCAAACAAAAATGTATATTTGGAAGTAAAACTTTTGTTTTGATTGGAAAACAACACAGAGTATCTACATCTAAGTTTTGTCCTTTTAAAATTTACCTATAAACAATTCTCATTAATTTCATGTTTTTGTAGCAGCATAAGATTAAAAAGCTTACTTGTCCAATGCCTCAAAGTATTTCTGCTTCCTCATTTCAAAGTATATCTTGATTGAGTAGTCATTGTCCTTGACCTTTGTGAACCCTAAAAGATACTTCTCAGCCTCATCCCACTTGCCCTTAAGCACCAAGTCCTCAAAATACCTCATGTCAAAGAATAGCCCACTTTCACAACCAAGCCTGTGAATGAAAAATCCAATGAAAAACAACATTACAAAAGAACAATCATACATATACCAACGTTAAAAACTATACAAAGTCTTCATTTTTGTGTGGTGGAAGAGAAAAAAGACACATACGTGAGTGCTGCTTCCTTAAAATTTTGGTCATGAAAGTACTTTAAGACCAATAGAGAAAGCTCTTTGTTGAGGTCAAAAGACATGTTGCTACAGCTACGTACTTTTGTTTTCCAAAATCCAGTGAGCACTATAAAAAATTTTCACTGATCAATGTCAAAGTGTGTATGATATAATGTGTGATAAGGTATTTATAATTTAATAAATGCAAGACTCTTAATTTTGTAACAATTTTTTTAATGTTTTATATTAAAAGTATTAAATTGTTTTATAATGTAGAAAGTATTAATTGTTTTTCCAGTATATAGAAAGTATTAAATGAAAGATAAAGACAGTTAATATCTTGAAACTATAAAAAAATATTTAATACTTATCATTCAAAGTACTAGATTAGAAAATTTGTTAGAAAATATGGTAGAAATAATACTTATAAAAAGGATGTTAACAGAGAGTTTGAAATTATTATTCTTTGCATTTAAGAATTTTTTAGGTGTACGAAAAAAAAGTCATAGACATGAGTGATCTTAGGAGAGAGACAAGAGACAAAGAATTAGTTAACTAGACTATTTTTCATAACAAATCAAATCTTAAATAAAAACTAAAATATGTATGATAGTAAAATTTCGATGAAATTCTTAACTATTGGATTGATCGAGTAAAGTAAGGATTTTCTAACGATTTAAATGAATTGGAATGGTATGTTTAGATTCTAAAAGACTTGAGAAAATGATGAAGAGTGTTTTCAAGACTCTTATAAAATCTGATAGAGTAGATCCTATAAAGAAAAAATGATAAAAATGTCTATAGATCTCTATTTTGATTTCGTTATTTTTTTGTTTTGTTTTTAAACATAAAGAATAAACTTATTCGAACTCTTTTTTTAGTCTTTCTTACTTTTGTTCATTTGTTTATTCATATTCACATTAGGAGTTGATTTGATCATATGATTTATTTATTTCTTTTTATAGATTTAGTCTAGTTTTCTATGGTTTTATTTTTCTTTTTTTTTCTCAATAAATTTTAAATGATGACTCTATATCTAATCTAAATCTAATATGAAGTTTAATAAAAAAAATTAACTTAAAAATTAGATTTTGGTTTATCAAGTACTAGATTTTTAATTGAAATGGGATAAGACATGAATTAGTAACCTTATAAAAAAATTCTTTTGAAATTAACATAAATTCATCCGAGTCTTTAACAAAGCAAGGTCAGAAAGTTAGGAGAGTTTATATGATATCTAGTGAGAATATTATTAAACAATAAATGCTAATAAATGATGATTTAATAATATATAAAGATCATTAATAATTTATTGAATTATTAAAATAATATATGAACGTTCTCTTAAAGAGACTAATTACACTTATCACCCAATTAGTAATTGAGAAACACCATTGAAAATAAACCAGAATAATGGGACTTAACTCTACCATTGACACAAAATTTTCAACAACCCATTAACCATCGTATTCCAAATGTATAAACCATTTTCTTAATCTCCAAAATCAAGTGTGGGAACTTCTTTTGTGTGTGTGTGTGTGTGTATATATATATATATATATATATATATATATATATAT
>Ga0209700_108748_pt1 | contig 12601 bp, 2 predicted proteins | sample SiratroredBW_FD_187528 | JGI IMG/M metagenome (GOLD analysis project Ga0209700, IMG submission 187528) | Root nodule microbial communities of legume samples collected from California, USA - Siratro red BW (SPAdes) (version 2) | ecosystem: Host-associated > Plants > Roots > Nodule | place: USA... | reverse complement strand
AATAATAATAGTAATAATGTTAGTAGTAATAATAATAAAATTAATATTAATAATATTATCAATTATATAAGTTGATAATAATATCATTATTAGTAATTTTAATAATATTATTAATTTTTATTATTAATAATAATATTTATATTGTTATTAATAATAATAACAATGTTAATATAATTAATAATAATAATAATATTATTATTAGTAATCATATTAAAAATACTAATAATAATAATAATAATGGTAATGATAATAATAATAATAATTTCGATAAAATTAATTATTAATATTATCTACAAAGAAATATGTAGTGATTATTTACGGATTTAGATCTTTACGTAATTATATAAGAATTTGGATCAACTGTCACTTGGGTGCACCATGCTTTACATATTCAACATGTGCTGAAATTACAAAGCATTTGGCATGCCCTTACCCTTTCTAGACGTATCAAGTCACCAAAGGTTTTTAGTAGGCTTGAAGAAGGTTCAATAGATACCGTTAGTAATCCTATACTCTAGTTCTACTCCTACACAGGATTCAAAATACAAAATCTAAAAGAAAAATATATTGGAGCCCAATACATGATCCAAAGAAAATATCCTACTCTACTCTTTACAAAGAAAGACTAGCCCATAAGATAGAAGTTTGACTTTGTTGAACTGGACTGAGTTCCACTCCTCCTGAATCTTTCTATTCAGGTCATTGTTCAAAATAGTTAGTCCTTTATGCATAATTTCTCTTTTCTATATAATGTTTATTATAATTTTAGAAAAATAATTATTTCTATTTCAATCATATATTACTATAATTCAAAATCTATTTTACGTTACACATTTTTTTATTGCACTTTAATGAATATTAAACTTATTTCTTACTTCCATATCTTACAAGACTTGTCAAACTAGGTTTTTAAAGGCTTCTTACATATTTAATGTCTTTTTAGATAAGTATTCTATTCATTGAAGGAAAGGAAAGGTAAAATGACAACATCGCATTCAATACTATACAAAAGTTCATAGTTTCGTATTGTTTCATAAAAAGTTCATTATTTTCAAACTATTTTGATAGGAAAGAGTTAGGCCGGTGTTTAACAAAGTGTGTGACTAGAGATACATTAATAGAAAAGTAAAGAAAAATGACATTATTAGAGGTCCACTTATAATAATTGTTTTCCTAAAGAAGGACAAGAGAGGAGAAATTAAGCACGTTTGTTACAATGATAAAAAAACAAAACTCAAAATGATACCTCTAAGTTATTTTTATAGAACTTCACGTTCATAATCTTCACTACAGAGAAATATTTGATTATATTTTCACCTTTTATCATGAAAAAAGAAAATATAAAAGAGTTGGCATAAATACGTATTTTAATATTATTTCAAATCTTATTTTAAATTGAAAATTACGAAAATTCATTTTTTTCCTTTCTTTAATATATTTTTCGTTTTAGATTTCTAAACCAGTCTCCCATCACTTATTTTCATTCTATAATTTTTACTAAGTTTATAGTTTCTAATTATTTTTAAATAGTTAGTTGTATTCCATTAAATTTTATCAATTTTATTTACCACTATTTTTCCAAATATTAAATTTTAAGTAATGAATTTATTGCATCTCACTATTATTACATATAGAAAGAGATATGGTTATTTCATATAATTACACAACCAATTTTCTTTTTTTACAGTGTCCAAGCGTATAAATATTCTTCTGTATAAAACTTTCCAAATATTCTTTAAATGTTAATCTTTTCAAATTTTTATTCTCTCCCAAATAAATAAGAGAATATTACAAAGTAAGGCGTCTTGAACATACCAATACCAAGATCAAGCTTATATTTCTAAAAGATAGAATAAGACGCTTTTTAATAAAGATTTAGTTTCAAAGAAGGATTAGTAGATAATTTTTTTCTTCCTTTGAGAATGCTTATATATAAAATTTTTAAAAGGTAGTTCTTGTTAGACATTAAAAAATATTTTTAGATAGTGAGAAATTTGATGAGATAAAAGAAGATCATCGCAATACATATTTATATTTCATGAATTTTACTAACTATAAAATAATATAGTATATTTTTATTTTGTTGTAATTGGTAAGTCATCTCTAGCTTTAGACATAGTAATGTATAAAAATAATTGATTTACTCAATGCGTTTTTACACGCATTTTCATATTTCTCAATCTACACTTGTCTAATTTTTTGAAAAATAAACTCTTTTTTTTCACAAATTTTGAGAAAGTAATACAAAATACTAAGAAGAATAACATTTAAATATTCCTTCATAATCACAAAGATATACAATTTTACTTTCATTTTCTAAACTTAAACCATATATAATTTATGATATTGACACGTCAAACTATACTTCATCTAATGTCTTAATCATACTTATTATTCAAACTATAAATTTTAATATTTTTTAACATTTAAAAATATCTTTTTGCAAATATTAAATACTCATCTCCATCAAAATTAAAAAGGTTTAGAAAGTCAATGATACTTTGGTTCAGTTAACATAAATATTTAATAAAAATTTGTTTTATTGTCAGGTATTAATGAATAATTTGATATTGCATAGTGGTTAAAATCATTAAAGACAGTGAAAAAACGTATAAACTAAAATCATTTATTAAAAATCACAATAACAAAAAATTATCGAGGTTTAAAAATTACAATTAAGTATGAATTAATTTGCTTCTTAAAACAATATAATTATTATTTACTATTTAAAATGATCAAGAATTCATTTTTTCAATTTGATCAAAATATAACTATTTAAAAATTATAAATGAAAATTTATAATTTTAAATCAAATATTTTGATTATAATTAAGGCACGAATATTGTTAAATTACTTTACGTTACTATTAAATAGCAAATTGTTGTATAACAAAAAAATATTATTTTTTACAATAATCATTTTCATAAATACTTTTAAAATAACTTTCATTCATTTATAATGGTTTTATTAGTCTAGAAAAATAAATAAGTATCCTCATCTTTAAGAATTGCAGTATTATTCATCATGCAAGGCATTGACTCAAAACACTAATATAAATATAAAAAAGTGGATTAGCATTTTTTAAAATTAAATATATATATATATATAATATATATATATAAAAAATAAATATAAATATATATATATATATATATATATATATATATATATATATTATAAATAATTACAGTCTATGCGATTTTGACAAAAGGTTTTCGTACAAAATTAAGAAATAATTTTATGTGACCTTGTATGAAAAGGACCTTTTTTTACTACACAAATTTAGCTGTTTTTTCTTTTGACTTTTATGCACACCAATTCTCCCAACGAGTGGTTAAACGTAAGTGTGAAAACAGAAAATTAAAGTGGAATTGAATAAAATTTGAAATTAAAACAAATAAAATAAAAATATTTGATAAAAACAAAAAATATATATAATTAAGAATAAAATATAAAAAGTAATAAAATTTACTCTCTTTCTTAATTTACTTTTTCATCTGTTTTTACCACACAAATAGAAGTAATTTCTTCTTTTCTAATTTTACTTCATTCCTCCTAATAAAGAAAACCATAAATACTCATAACTAATTGTACCCTAAGTGTAAGCTACTCCGTATGGAATCTATCACGATTTTTAATATATTTTAGTTAGTTGAAATTTGGAAGTTATGTAAAACTCATGTAATAAAGGAAGTTTGTTTTTTATGTAATTAGTTCATCCTCTTTTTTCTTTGTACAAAGTTGTATTTATCAAAATGAAAAAAATCTTAGCTAATAAAAATTTATTAAAAAAATATAACTATTTCATAACACACCATAATAATAAATATCCATAAAAATAATCAATAAAAAAAGAAAAATGTAAAGGCAATAAGTAAATAAAAAATATATATAAGAATTTCTTTTCAGCTTTTCACAAATTGATATCTTACCCTAGCCTACATATAACTTAAATTATCATTTAAGTAGGAAATCTGTATTACAACATATGTGTCTTTATATAATACACAAAATTAAATAATGATTAAAATATTATTCCAGATTTGTGTCCTCGAATTCATACAATTCTTATTATTTTCAATAACAACTTCCATACAACATAACTCATTTAAACAAAAACATAAATCAATTAAATATACAAATTCATATTCTAAATACATTTATATTTAACATTCACATAAAATTCATTAAAGAAATAAAATTAGAAAAAGAAAAAAGAGGTATAGCTTGAGCAAAAATTGTCTTAATTTTTGTTTGGGAGAAAATATGGCTGAAAGCGAAAGTTGAGTTTCTGCTCTACTTTCGCTTGACTAAAAATATCAGAAAATCAACTCCATGCAACAGAACCACATAAATTTCAAAGATTTTATTCAAAAATCACTTTAAAAAATATAACTTTCAAACAACTCAAAATGATTAATGCAATCTATAATTTGTTCAAACATCATTATTCACTCATTTAGATTCAACATTGATCATTAAAATTCAATATATTTTCATTCACATCGAACTCGTAAACTAATATATGGAAAACAACAGGAAACTAACTCTACTCATCTAAACCATATTCAAAATTGAGTTTAAAAAACCTTGTACTTTAATATGCAAGATCTAATCACTATATCAACATCTTTACAAGAGTATTAGATTCAAAACATTTTAAAATAATTCTTCATTATCAAAAACTCAAATAATATTATTACGAAATTTCAAACATTCAAACAAAACATAAATCCTGTATAGAGTTTAAGATATTATGATAAAGTCACATTCATATTTATAATCTATCACTTGTAATTCTTTTATCTAAAGAAAGATTCAAATCAAACTAGATAATCAATACAAATATAAAGAATATAGAGCAAAATATCCAAACATAAAAAGAAATAAGTTTAAGCAAGTTGAGAGGATAAGTTTTTTTTAACTAACTTTACTAAAAATGACGAAAAAAATTTAAAAGGAAAGGAAAAATATAAATAATTTTAAAATAAACAAAAATTTGCTATGTTTGAAAATTTGATTAGTGGAAAATTATTCTTAACTTCCTAATTATTGTGACGTGTGATTAGATTCTCAAAAGAATGAAATTTAAAATAATAGAAGTAAAGAGAAGTTAAAAGAAAAAAAAAAAAGAGAAAGAAATTTATGAAGAACATAGAGATAATAAATGAAGGTGAGGGGGCTAAGGAGGAAGGTTTTACAATTCTAGATGACAATGATAATAAAACACATAATTAAGTATAATATGACCAAAAATATTAAATTTTATTATTTAATAAAAAATTAAGTAATAAAACTCGTTAAAACTAATAATATTTAAATATTAAAATGTGTAATTAATTTTCCTTTTTTCTCGAGTTAAATCAATTTAATTAACAATGAATTTCAAACCAATCCAATCTCTTATTGTATAAATACGAAATATTCTATTTATAAAAATAAAAACATGTATTCATTTACCTAAGATATCATATAACTCTATCATTAAAATATGTGAACAAAATATTTTATTATAATCAATTCATATAAACTAAATAATTATAAAAATTGCAAAATATTATAATAATATTATAAAATTTATACCCAATAATTAATAATAATAAGAGTTACATAATTAGTTTGATTCGAGTTCAATACTTAAAAGTATAAACTAAATTCAATATTTAATATGTTTAATTTATTTTATTTAAATTTTATATGTTAAAATAAATAATATTTTAGTTCGATTTAAATTCTCAAATTAATCTAATCAATACCGTTAACTCTCGTGTATGTGAAAATGGGCATGCTGGAACGCGATTAATAACATTCTGTTTATTATTCATTTAATTATTTTTATTAGTGTTGTTTATTTTTTTTATTTAATTTGACATTAGTAGTAAAAGAATTAACAAGTGAAATATTTTTAAAATTACAATAATGTGACCACTTTACACCTAATTAACCGAAACTCCTCATATTTTAATTATGTATAATTATTTCATAACTAACATATAGTGAAAATTTATAAACTAATAATATCAAATTTTAAGCATATTGTTATATTTTTAAAAAAATTGAAAATTTTAAATTAACGTTGAAAAACTTTCAAAGTTATATTTTTAAAATTAAATATTTGATTAAAATTTTATTTATGGAGTAATTAGATTAAATAAATAACAGGAAAAAGATCATTTATATTTTTTTTCTATTATGGGACCAATTTTCCATCCACCAGTGGTCTAAAGCTGCCACGTGTATGCCGTTATAGTCTCTCTTTCAGTGTGTCCAAATTTGAAAGCTTCAGTTCTGTTGAGTTATTATTAGCTTTCCGTTTCTAAAACGGTGTTCGGTTGCCACTCATGTTGGATCTACCTTGTTCAATTCCTAGTAAAAAGTTACCTATTATTTTTGGAAATATTTTTATAATTAAATTTTTATTTCAAAATATTACTTTTAAATCCTTAATCATTGTCTTTCAAAAATACTTTTTATTTTTGCATAAAATTGACATGTATCTAATATGAATAGAAAAGTTTATATTATAACACTCAATATTTATCAATACATTCTGTTAATTATGCATATGAAGTTATTTCAAATATATTTGTATACATTTCAAACTTATACGGTATTCAAACTGTATTGAATTTCACCAAAACATATATTAAAATTGTTATCTAGAAAAGTTAAAAGAAAAATAATATTAATATAATTATTAATCAGTATTTGATTAATAAAAGTCAATTATTTCATATAAAATATAGTTCAATATACTTATGATAGTTCATTTCAGTTTATTTAACAAATAAAAAAAAATTCTAATGTAAGAATGTTATTGAATTTCTCGTTACTTAATATATTAATCTATACTATTTAAGTTTTCACTAAAATTAAAATATTTTTAGTTATTAATAGGGTACAATATTTATCTCTATATAAAATAGAAACCAACTTAAACTGTTATCTTAAATATTTGTTATTTTCACTTAATTCAATCGTCATATATCTCAACTAATATTTGATCATTAAAATCACACTTTAACATAGAATGAGATACAAAACAAATTATCCAATCATTAACATATAAAAATTAAACTTAACTCGTTCCAATTCTCTCTCTCCCTCCCTTTCTCTCTCTCACACACACAAACATAAGGGACAACACTTTGATAATAAAAATACTTAATTTGACATATGATAAGTGTCAAATTTGCTCGTGGGTAGTCTTTATTTAGGTATTTAATTTGTATTCTAAGTATTTGATAAAATCTTACAAAGAGTTTTAATTATTTTTGCATAGTTGTAATTTCTTGACCATCAACACAATTAATGTAAAGACTTTTTTTTGTATAAGTTAGTTATCAATTGTATTTTTTGTAATATATTACACAAGTCTTTTGAGAGAAGGATAATTACTTAATACTTATTACTGTGTCATTGATACACTTGTCATTGAATATAACAAGAATTAAAAAAAAAAAAAGCAGGAAACTTCTTTTATTTCACATTCACCAGCATCTCACACATATGGCTAAGCAAATTTGTGAGAGAGGTTAAAGAGATGGTAGAGTAATTAATCTTCCAAGGTGGACATTAAAGGATTATATATGCTTCAAGTAAGACATTTTTCTAGATTTATGACTCCACTATTAGCAAGAGGAGTATAAATTAAACCAGAATTTCTCAATACGGTTTCAAGCCACTTGTTTTTAAGAAAATAATCTAAAAGATTCTTATGCTCATTTAGACACTTTTTATGAATTGCATGCAACTATGGCATTTAAGGTAGGGTAAGAAGAAGTTGCATACATGAAGTTATTCCCATTTTCTCTAATGGTGAAGTTAGGGAGTGGATAAATTATAATCAAATCAAAGTATAACTAGTTGGACTAACATTGAGAGCATATTCCTTACCACATTTTTATTTCACCAACTAGATATGTAAGTGTTAAATCTAAAATTCCACTTTCAAGCAAGGAGAAGATGAATCATTCTATAAGGCTTGGGAAATATTTTGCATATTACTTGAGAAATGTCCTAACGAGTCTTCCGGAAGTAAAGTCAAAGTCTTATAGTAGAAATTGAGAATGAAATTGAGTAAAATAAATGATTTTGATATGTTTATGTGTTATTGAAGTATGTGATTAATTGAATTATTCTAATATTGTTTTAAATCTATTAGCATTTCATTTTTTGTTTGTATTTGTGTTTTAAATTTGTTTGTTTGTATTTGTGTTTTAAATTTGTTTGTTTGTATATGTGATGATTGTGTGTCACAAGGAGCATAGGAACCTATAGGCGATGTTTTGCATTGAGCAGTTACGTGAGAAGAAGATTTATTTTAAAATATTTATATATGATTTTGTAAACATGTTTTAAATTTTCAATTTAGTATGATTGTATATTTTAAAGTATATTAAGTATGGATTATTATAAGATATGCATATTTATAACATTTTAACTGTCTTAGTAGAAATATATATCTTGTGGAGTGTTACAATTAGTATGACATCCTATTTTTTTTAAAATTAATTTACATGTAATAGCATATATGATGAAATAAATTTATGATAATTATTCATAATTGCATAATATAAAATTGTAATTAGTTTATTGAAAATATATAGGTACGCAATAATTTGGGACCCGAAAAGAATTTGGTAATTATAATGGTTCAACTAATAACTTGTGCTTCGAAACTGCATAATACTTAATCAAGTTTCAAAAATATTTGTTGCATAAAATTTATAGAAACTAAATTGACTGATACATGATAACTATATAAATTAGAGGAGATTAAAGTTATTGTTATGTTATTAGAAATAAACTTTCTTGTATATAATTTTAAAATAATTTGTCCTAACTTCTTGCATTATATGCTATTAGAACTAAATTCAAAATTTAAATAATACATATGATTTGTTTAAACAAGTTTATATATATATAAAATGTTTTTATATGTTAAAATTGGCGTGCGTGAGTTAAAAATAAATTTGAAAAAAAAAATAGTCCAAACAACTTCCATTCCAATGAATTAATCTCGCCGAATATTGTTCATAAGAAATTAATAAGGATGATATACTTAACAGTATTATTAGATCCAAAGTCATTAAGGCTTCAATTTTTAAATAATAATAATTTGATTTAATTGTAAAATAATATTAAGTAATAATAATCTAATATAGTAGAATATGTTAAGATTTAAAATAACGAAGGATTTAATTTGTTTTCTGAAAATTTGATCTTGAAAATAATATCACGGCCAAAATAATAGTAAGTTTCTAAATGTTTGTAATGTCAAAAAACTTTACACTGTACAAATTTAAAATTTTTAATGATTATTATTTTATGGAGACTCTTTAAGTTGCGGGTGCTGGTATGTCACTATTGCAATCAAAATTCAGAAAAGTGTTTTATTTATTAATTCATTTATGTGTTAATCACCTCTTAAAGATACACAGGCTATTCTTTTAATAAATAATCAAAATTTCGAACTTCTTAAACGATATTGCTCGATTTCAAAGGATGATAAGCTTTATTCAGGAAAATATATTTTTTAATTCATAATTAAAACAAGTTTTTTATATTTTCCTTAAAAAATAAAATAAGTTTTGCTGCATAAATAGTTTCAAATAATTAATAGTTTTCCACTATAATTAATCAACCTTCAAAAATACCTTTCTTTGGATGAAATCAAATTATTTACCATATTTGTAAGAGTTAAAACTTCATATTTAGTAAATCATTTGTTAGGACAATATTTAATAAGAGTGGCATTTTTTCCCAGTTATTTAATGTATTTAAATATATTCAATTAAATTGCGGTATAAGGAAATTTAGTAAGCTGTACATTTAGTATATGTACAAAGTATTAAATTTTTTTAAATATATACCTACCAAAAGTTGTTGAAGAAGAAAATAATATTGTTTTAACTTGGATAAGATGATTGGAAAGATAAACTTCACATTTCACTTTTGCTGAGTACAACAATATTGTCGCATTATGAGAATCATGTTTTCAGAACGTTCAAGTGAAACGAGTTTTATTTTTGAAATACATTCTTAATGTATATCAAAAATAGATAAATAAAATAATTTGATATTTTGAACGAACTTTATTTATATATGTTGTGTCATTTTTTTGGTTGATGGACATGGTTCATTAGTGTCCTTGTTCTTAGTTAATTTGGTTAGGTCAAGAGGTAAGTAAAATTTTTTACCAATAACTAATTTTGCCAAAGTTCATAAATTTTGTTCACTTTCTTATAAATGCACCGTTGTCATGAATATATTTAAAATAAATAAAGCGTGGAATTCATATAAACTTAGGTTGGTATTAACAATTATATTAACTTTATATTACTAGACTTAAATTAAATCATAAACAATAAAATAAAATTAGATAACAAAAGTTTAAAAAATATATGATATAAATAAGAATTAAACTTTATCATGATTATATCTTAAGTATATTTTTTTAGTAAAAATATTATGTCATAAACTCATTAAATTCAAGTATCTAAAGAGGACCAACAAATCGTTTTCAGTTTTCATACATAATTTTTTGATTGTCTTATCCTAATTAAAAATTTATAAAGATTTTCGAATCTTACAAATTCAACTAATTTATGGTTGATTAAACCACAATGGTTAATAAGTATAAAGTCAAAACATTAATGAAAAAAGACAAATAGAAAACTATGTAAAATATAATTAAAAATACATAAAAAAATTGGTGATTATATCTAACCATAAAAAAAACATAGATTTAATTATTCATAATGTTGACTAAAAACATGAAACGCAAAACAAAACAAAAAAAATGAAGTGAATATAGAAGTCGTGAATGGTGGAAGGTCTTCAGTGGTGGGTGCCCTACCCGTGCCGTTCTTCATGCCAAGATATCCCATTCTCACTCCAAAATCTTATTTCACATTAGGCAATAAAAACATGTCAAATTATATTTCATTTGAATTATGTATAACTTTATTTACATTGGATTATGTTTGAATAATTTAGTTTTAATTTTGAACTTTTGGATTATTTTAGAACTTTTTTTTTATTAAGTGTGTGTGGGTGGGTGTAGAAATTAATTTTAAATCATGTATTTTTAAAACTCAATTTGAATTATATGTTGTTATAAATGATGAAATTATGTGTGCTTAAAACTTATTTTGATTATGTATTCATTATAATTTGATTTTATTATGATTTCGGCTATTTTGGTCATAAGATCACTTTGTCATATTTTCATGCTTCTTGGAATCTTCATCCATAAGAAAAATGGAATCTGATCTGATTAGTGGACTTGTAGAATCTTCCAATATGGAATCCCTATTTTAAAACATAGTTTTTATTATGTATTGAAAAAACTTCATTCACATATTTATTTGATGAATTTCTTTTTTATTTACGCTCATTATGTTACATTATAAATTTATGCACAAATATCTTCTATCACTCATCCATAGATACTTTCCATATCTAATATATCTTATAAACGGAAATTCTTTTTAGAACTTTATTGATGGATAAATATGTCATTAATCCACTTAAAAGAAATACATATAGATTTTTTCTGTACTAATATTTTTGGCGGATAAATTTGTCTGTAATACACTTAACCAAAACCTACCTGTACATTAATTACACATGGAAATTTGCATGTGAACGTACCAACAAAAATCACTTTTGTACACAACATATATATAATATTACAAATGAATTCCACGTGGTCATTATCAACATATTTTTCCGTATATAATATTATTGATAGAAAGTTTATTGTAAATAGTTTTACACACTCATTTTACACTTTTTATTTTCTTTTATTTGTAATATTCATTTACCGAGGGAGTTTAGGCTTTACCTATTGATGTAGGAAAACTTAATTTTTCTATAATGTAACATAAAAACATAAAAAAAGGTGGTTTTCGCAGCCGTTGGAAGAAACTTGCTAACACTTTTTCATACTTTTTACCAATCGAGTGCACTGTCAAGAGCTTATTCTAACTGATCCTTCAAAAATATTGTTCTTTCGCCCAAAACTGAAACTTAATTAATCAAAACGTTAATAAAGTAAATAAAACTTTATTATTATGAATGTTGATAAAATAAAACATAACAGATGTAACTGTTTGTCAAGTAGATGAAACTTTTTTAATCTGAACGTCAATCAATTAAGTAAAATTTGGCCAATTTGAATATTGATTAGATAAGTAAATATGGTTAAAAGTAAATTTTGTAAAAGCTTTTTATCAAGAAAAATAACTAAAAACAAGATGTTATTAATGTATTAAATTTTTTATTTGTTTGTTAACAGAGTTTTACCTTGAAGTTAATTATTTTAACATTTGTAAGAAAAATAATATAATTTCTTTTTTCTAAAGAAAAATATTTAAATAATTTTTCTAATAATACCATTAGAGTACAACACATTTGTACTACTATTAAGATATCATTGTTAAATTATTAAATAGTATTCATAATAATTAAATTTTACTATTTTAAAGTAATTTAAAATATGCAATATGGGATTGGTTGAAAGGAGAAAATACACATTTTATTTGTATACATATAGAAGAGCTTGGAGCACAGAAAAAAAAAAAAAAACTAAAAA
>Ga0209700_108745_pt1 | contig 12602 bp, 9 predicted proteins | sample SiratroredBW_FD_187528 | JGI IMG/M metagenome (GOLD analysis project Ga0209700, IMG submission 187528) | Root nodule microbial communities of legume samples collected from California, USA - Siratro red BW (SPAdes) (version 2) | ecosystem: Host-associated > Plants > Roots > Nodule | place: USA... | reverse complement strand
TTCAAATTTTATTTAACTTTTATCATTATTATTATTTCAAGAATACTTAAACTAATAAATATATTTTTATGTTATTATTGATTTTTATTTCTTTTTATTTTTATCATTATGCTTTTAATTTAAAAGAATACTCAGACAAAATCGGGTGTTGACAATACTATTAGATGTTTAAGTGATGAGAAGGAAGCAAATTTTATGAATATGATGTTAAAATGTTCTAAAAACATCTCAAACTAAAGATGAGACAATTTTATATTTTGATGGTTGGATATTTATTTTCTTTCTACTAGAAAAAACATCACTAAAGTAATATCCTTTTTTATCAAAATTTATATTTATTATTTAAATAACTTTTAAGAGTATATTTACAATAGGTTATATATATATATATATATATATATATATATATATATATATATATATATATATATATAATTTGATTACAATTCAGATGTTAATTTTATATGAAATTAAATATTAAATTTTGTTAATATTTTAATAATATTTATTGATGTAAAAAATAAGATGTGATGTAATTCAGTTTATTGTAATTTGATTGAGATAAATAGTGTGTGATTATATGTAAGTTGGGAAATTGATTCATACATTTTTACATTGTAAATAAGTAATCAAATTATTTTAGTTTAATTTTTATGTGATTGATTATTTTGCTAAGATTACACATAAAATTATATTTATTTGTTTGAAAATTATAGGTTTTATATTATTTTGTTTTGTAAGTAGTGTAGAGTTATATGTATATACACACTAATACAGAAAGTTACAAATAAAATGTTTCTATCTACAAGTAAGTTAATATATAAAAAAAAAGATAAAATACAATATTGATTCAAATATAATTTCTTTCATATAAAAGAGTATTATGTGAACTTATCTTGCTTAAAAAAATAAATAAAAATAAAAATTATGAAAAAAATTATCTTTTAACGATGCCTGATAATTTTTTCAATTAATTATTTATTCTATATATAAAAATGATAATTTTGTAGTGATGTATATTTTCAAATAAAATGATAATTCTACTCTGATAAGAGTCATTATTATTTATTTTCCATTTATTTTAATTTATATTTCTTATTTTTATATCTGGATTCAATTTAAGTTTTCAAATAATTTATCAATAGTTCAAAATAACTATATTATAATTTGTTTATCATGAATAAAAATAATTATTTATTATAAATTTTAATTGTAAAAAAATTATGTATTTAAAATATTTATTATAAATTCATGCTATATTAAATAACTATCTAACTTGTGCCTTACACAAATTAGTAAATATAAAACACTATTTCGAATCAATGTTAATTATTTTATAAAAATATTTGTTCAGGTGCGTACAATTTCATTTTCGTAGTTAAAAATTGACAAAATTCATATATCATACCAATATTAAAATGTACCTAATTAATAAATTGATAAACTCAAGTTAAAATTTTATTAACATTGAGTGTTTAATAAATTAAATACCTTTTTTAATTAAATGTCTCTTTGGTTATATCCTCCAGTTAAATACTGCAAGGTAAAACAAAATTCATAATTAAATTAAATATGTCGATAAAACTGTAACATCCAAGTGTTACATTTGTAAAACCAAATCTACCAACATATATCCTTAATAGTTACTTTTTTTTTTCTCATTTTAAATGAAATAGAAATAACACAAAACATTTTCCATAAGATAAAAAAATGGAGCCTCTTTCTTTTTAGATTGGTATTAAAATATTATTTTCCAACAAAATTTCCGAAGTTCATTGCATTTTTTCCCATATATTATCGATGTACCTTAAAATTTGTAATAATTTTTTCAATTCCTTAATTTGTCAAACATATTTATGCTATGAGATATGTAATGATAACTTTTTTTCATTAACTTTAACTTTAAGCTTTTTATTTTACTAACGTAATTATTTTCTTTTATCTTTTATGAGATTATAATTATATTTATATTTTATATAAACAACTGGGTCTGTCACTGGAGTTTTGTAATTATTCAATTTAATTTATATAATAAGTGATGAAGTTAAAAATGCTTTAGTTGAATTTTATTTTAATTAAAACTAATTTATTTAGGAAAATCCAAAAATTAAAGGCAGAGGAGAAAAGATTCTTAATTTTTTTATTAAATTTAAAATTTATATTAATTAAAACATTTTAATCATAAAATAGACTGAGTTCAAAATATAATGTAAAATTTAATTACATTAATTTTAAGCAGATAATGATATCGCTGATAATATATATCAACATAAACTTTTAATAACATTAATGTTAAATTTGATTTAAAATGAAACCATTTATTGATAATTGGCTCAATAGATAAGTTTTATTATTTTATTTGACAATCTCAATATTATTATTGTCTTAAAAAATAAATATTTATTATTATTAAAATTTTTAACTATTTTAATATCTAATAAATGAATAATTGATATAATAAATATAAATCTAAAACATAATGGATTCTAATATCATATTAAAAAATAAACTTTTAATTTATTTAAGGTTTTTATTATACTGACATGATTATTTACTTATATTTTTTCATATAAGTATATCTTACTTTTTATATAAATTTATTCGTCCCATGGCTGGTGTGACATTGAAGTTTTATAATAGTTGAATTTAGTTTAAAGAAAAAGTGATAAAGTTAAAAAATATCTTAATTAAGTTTTATTTTAATTAAAGCTCATTCATTCACAAAAATCAAAGACGTGAAAAAATATTATTATTTCTTAATTGAATTTAAGATTCATTTTAATTAAAACTCAATTATTCAGAAAGTAAATTGTAAAGTTCAAAATACAATGTAAGATTTAATTATATTAGTTTTAAATGGAAAGTATTACCAACTGACAACACTTATCAATGTAAAATTCTAATAACATCTATATTCAAATAATATCAGATTTTATTTGAATTGAATCCATCTACGTGAAAATATGAATAGTTATTGTAATAGACATGTATTTATTATCTTAATTAAATTGATACAAATTACAAATAATATATATTATCCAATTACTTAACTATTTAAGTATCTTAATATGAAATGCAATAATCAATGAATACTAAATAGATATTAATCCAACTCTCAATTATAATAACTTCCAATATCATATTAAAAAAGATAAAAACAACTAATTTTACAACTTTTAAGATTTTGAAAGTTCCAAATTACACCTATTTATTCTTTAAAAAAATTGTTAAAAATATAAGACTGGGAATTTACATTTTAGCTAATATCAAATCGTTATAAGGATCATCATTGAATAATGAGATAAAGATTTTTTTTTATGGTTTCCATGTTATTATTATTTTGCTTTATCAAAAATATTAACAACCAACTAATAAAATAATGATTATCTTTATATATTATAAATTAATTTTATTTTTATTATATAATATTTTGAACAAATATATCTTATAAATATTCAAAGAAGTTATTAGATAAATACTTCCAAACATAAAATTTAAAAAGTATATTGTATATAAAAATAATTATCAATACAAAACTTGAAAACCCTAATAAAAAATGTGTAAATAAAAAGGGAGTATAAAGTGATTACCAAACTTGAAACACTCCCTACTTGGGGAAGTTTCTTAAAGAAGTAAAATAAAATATTTAGATGGACGCGGTAGTAATATTTATAATCTATTATGATCAACCAAGTTTAAAGTTTTCTCAGTACTTAATATACTATCTAAGATTGAAACCAATTAGAATAAAAGCTCTTTATATAATATTTCTTTCTCTCTTGTTCATATAAAACTTATTTTACAAAACATTTTTTTTTCAATAAAAAGGGAGAATTTTTTTTTAGACTTATTTATCCAATACTGATGAAATTATTAAATTAATCTAATATCGTTACAAAAAAAAAAAATGCAGAACGGAAAATAAAAGAAATTTAGATGGCGCGGAGTGAGAGTGGCGGGCAGCAAAATTAGGGCGCCAAAGAGGTTCTGTGGTCTTTATAGTTCAAATCAATTCACAGTTTTTTCTTGCATTTGCTTCAATGGCTTCTTCACTCCCTCGGAAAAGAACCCACGCTCCCAAATCATCTTTCGTCCTAAACGACGACGTTTTCTGCCAGGAATGTGGCTCCGGTAACTCCGCCTCCAAGTTGCTTCTCTGCGACGAATGCGATCAAGGCTACCACCTCTACTGCCTCCGCCCCATCCTCACTACCGTCCCCAAAGGTTCATGGTTCTGTCCCTCCTGCTCCAACCCCGAGCCCAAGTGTAAGCCTCACTTTCATTACTCTCTCTCATTCCAGATCCCACATCGGTTAATCATTTAAACCAAACAGTGTGTTCACTAGCTAGTTTTAGGGTTGGATTAAACCCCACACAAATTGGGGTTTTTCTGTTATCTATTAATTAACCCTGGGGCTTTTTCAATCTGCAGCTTTTCCCCTTGTGCAGACCAAAATAATTGATTTCTTTCGCATTCAACGCTCCCCTGAGGCATTGTTGTTGAATCAAGGTGAGGTGAAATGGTTTTTTGATTTGTTATGATTGTTATTTTGAGTTGTTTGATGTTATGGTTTGGGTTTGAAGGTTGCATGTTGAAATTTGTGTGGTGGGTTTAGATGCGCGGAAGAGGCGAAAGCGGGGTGGGAGCTTGGTGGTGTCGAAGAAGAAGCGGAAACTGTTGCCGTTTGTGCCGAGTGAGGACCCGAAGAGGAGGTTGGAGCAGATGGCGTCGCTGGCGACGGCGTTGACTGCAACTAATACTGAGTTCAGCAATAAGCTTACTTACATCCCTGGAATGGCACCGAGGTCTGCCAATTGCCCTGGTCTCGAGCGTGGTGGAATGCAGGTACTTGAGTGATTGCCTATCAATTACCCTAATTTTTGTGCAGAAATTAATTGATACTGTTTGTAAAGAACTTTTTTTTTTTTTCTTTTAATTCATGTTTTGCGTGGTTGTTTAGTTAAGCATTCTGTGAATGGAACAGTGTATTGTTGTGTGATTGTGAACTTTTCGGCATTTGCCCATGTATTTGAGAAGCTATAGTTAGTATTATTGGGAAAACAAATATTTCAAGTTTCTGATAGATGCAAAACATGTCTTTTGATCACTTTCTCATGAAAGGGATCATGAACAATTGAATGTTTAGACAGAAGAAAAAGCAGCAGCAAGACATGAATGCTAATAAGAAAAAATCATGTTCTTATTATAAGCTTTCTGTAGTGATTTGTATACACATGTTTTTTAGAACAAAGTGTTTAACAATTCTCAAGCTTGTTTTTATAAATGGGGCAAAAGTAAAAAAATAAAAACTGCATTTATCATCTTTGGTGGTTTCTGGTTCTTCTCCTTAGTTATGTATTTGATTGCTAATTCACTTATGATTGTCTTTTACTCAGGTTTTGTCAAAGGAAGACACTGAGACCTTAAATTTGTGCAAAAGTATGATGGAAAGAGGAGAATGGCCACCCCTCATGGTTGTTTTTGATCCTCTAGAAGGGTATGTACGGGCATGGTACACATAATACTTAGCCACTCAACAACAATCTCAATTTCCACATTACAACAGAAAAATAACTTAGATTTTTAAATTTCTCTTTGTGCAGCTTCACTGTAGAAGCAGATAGATCCATCAAGGATTTAACTATAATTACAGAATATGTTGGAGATGTAGATTTTTTAAAGAATAGGGAAAATGATGAAGGAGATAGCATAATGACGCTTCTTTCAGCTTCTGATCCTTCAAAGACACTTGTGATCTGTCCAGACAAACGAAGCAATATAGCTCGTTTCATTAATGGCATCAATAACCATACTCCGTAAGTTTTTTCCACCTCAGATTTTATTCTTGTTGCCTTTGCTTTGTGTTTTGAAAAGTCTGAAAATAAGGACAGACAAATAATAATGTTTACAAGAAGCCTTTACTTTCAGTTGAAGTAAGGTGATTATTTGATGGAAACAAATAATGGATTTCCTTTTTGGTGTAGGGAAGGAAAAAAGAAACAGAACTTAAAATGCGTGAGATTTGACGTTGGAGGCGAGTGTCGAGTTCTTTTAGTCTCCAATAGAGATATCGCAAAGGGGGAAAGGTTGTATTATGACTACAATGGAGATGAACATGAGTATCCAACTGAACATTTTGTCTGACTGCCTTCAGAAGTAAGCAAAGCATCCCAAACAAGGGGGGAATTGTAAGCTTGTCATTTTTCATCTCTAAGTTGATTTGGCCACCCACTTTAGAATGATTGCCCTGTGACCACCCCACATGCATTATGTACACTCTGAACTGGGCATTTTGGATGCACTATTTTTTAAATTGTTTATTGATTAAATTGGAGGTATGATTTTGTTGTATATGCAATGATCAATGATCGATGCATATTTTTAGCAAAAGCTGATTTTCGTCTCTTAATTTGGGGTCTATAATTTTATTTTATATACAGTAATTTCTAGTCTTTATATTCAGTGTAAATGGTATATTAAATTAAGGTATGTAACTAAGTTCCTTAAGATCATTTGAAATGCTAATAAAATTTTAGCTTTTAAGTTTATATCAATTGTTCTATTTATCTAATTAAAGGAAAAGAAAATGAAAAATTTGTCTTGAAAAATAATATTGAAATAGTGTAAAAATGTAGGTATTGTTTAGTCTTAATTTTAATGGCTGAAAGGAGGTGAATGTTTTAGAAAAAAAATTGAGGTCCTTTTGTTACTGAAAATTCCTGAGGCGCTTCTCTTATTATCAAAAGTTGGTTTGACTGAGCTTGTGAATTTCTTTGTTAGTATGGATGGAAGGGATTATGAAACAACAAACAGTTCAAGATATAATTCTGCTCATGCATTGCGATAACACGTGAATAATGAGTTCTGCATGTCATAAAGTAATAGATATTACATTAATAATGTGAGGAAATAGTCTATCATGTTGGCCATGTGTTATGATTAACATGGTAGGTTTTACGTCAAAGAATTGATGCACATGTGTGGAATACTATGTCCCCGCTATTTTTGTATGGGAAGTGGTTTTGGTTGAGTGTTGCAAATGTGGGAATTAATAAAAGGGTTAAACTCTTTGTTGTAATTTCTTAAACGAGGTTAAATTATATTAGTTAGGATGTCAAAGAATTGGCCTTTTATGCTGTTTAATGTTGAATTGAAATAGGATTGAAAAGGTCATAAACCTAAACCTTAACCCCATCCATCCCCTTATGTAACTTAAGATAACAAGAACTTCAAATTAGGGATATACAGCGGACAGAATAGTTGTGCTATAAAACCATTCTTAAAAACTCATTTAGTACATTTTACAACAACCGGCTAATCAAATATTACACATTATTTTTTAACATTAACTTGATTATACCGGGTTTAACCAATTAGTTTCTTTAAAGAATGGGTAAATACACTTGTACTATACGATACAGAGCAGACTTTAACGTTCTTTCGATAACAATGGCTCCAACTGGGAATCTCTGTCCTTAGGGAGTGGAGGCCTGCCATTACCGGATTCTAAGTCGGTAACTGAAAGCCTCTCCGCTCTCTCTTTCGACAATCGAGCAAAGAAACTTGGTTTGTCTTCCAATGAAGAAAGTGGCGGGTGTGAACTGTTAGATCCCGCTTTCAAGCTTTGAACATGTTGCAAGCAAACTTGAACAGCATCATGTACTCTCACAAAGTACCACTCTTTGCCTATCAACTCCACCAGACCGGATTTTGACAGGGTGAGCAGAACTTCTGGGCTTGGATTGGATATTGCAATCTGCAAGAAGAATAAGCTCAAGTTAGTTGGTGGGGGCACTGTAGACCTGTGGTGATAATTTCAAGCATTCTAACAGTCGTTCAAAGTTCACAATCTTATTCTACCTGAACGTCGCGTAATTTGTACTCCTGATACAATTCTTTCAAAGCTTGAACAGCACTAGAATCTACATAGGTCACAGCTGCATTCATAACCACATGCTAAGATTAGAAGAAAGAGACAGAGTTATCATCATTATCCCTTTCATAGTTTAGTTATGAGCAACTATAGTGCAAAAGACCATTTAGAAACTCAGTAAATGGTGGTTCATGTAATTCAACACTCGAGGGAACTTAAAAATAATGAAAATGATCAACACCTGCTGAAAACATCAACTGGACATATATCACAGTTAATTACAATTAGAATTTTAATAACCTCACGACTATATGCGATTTATGAGTCGTATTAGCCATTAGTAGCATAAGTACAGTTTGGTAATTATATAATCACATTAATTTACCCTTAAACAAAATTTCAACATGCTAAAAAATATGCCAGGTTAGGTTATATAGTGCTTAAACACATTAACAATACATTATATGCCAAGGAACACTTACGTGCCATCTCAAGAATCACAAAATAAATTCTTTCAACCTCAGGTCCACGGCTTTTAGAACTATCAAAATTAACTTCATATTCACGCAACCTGATAAGAAAACTCCAGATGGATTAATGTACGCTCTTGATTGGAAAAATGTCAATTACAACTCATTCTCGTTACCTGTCCTTTATGAAACTCGTGTTTGCAAAATAAATTGGAGCATCAACACGAACAATTACAATTCCATTATATGTATATGCTTCAGGATACTGTTTAACATTCCTATAAACAGTTGTCCCTGGCAAACGACCCAAAACAGCTGCAGTGAAGACCAAACAATAATGTCAGCATACTAGCGCATCTTACAATACTTATACACGCAGACATACCAGTTTAGAAAAAAAAATAATACAAAAGGACTATATTGTATTACATGCAAGATTGAAAATTCCATTTTATTGGTTATATTAAAGTTCAAAGGCACACAATTTATATCCTAAGAAACTATTGGCATGCATAGATGCTTACTTAAAAGTCACATTTCAAATAACTTCAGGAATTCTGTATTGAAATAAACTCCTTAATCCTTATACCATTTAATTAAAATATTAACCAATAAATTGACGCCCCAAGTGAAGTATTTCTAACAAATAACCAAATCTAGATGACTGAAAAAACTCTTTCCAAAGTTCATAAATGTTTTATCCACTTGCATAAATACCTAATGTTAGTCTTTATCATTTTAGGTTCTAGGTACACATTTGAAAGAAATTTTATATTAAAAAGTACATGAATGATATGACATGATTCTTCAATATTCACACAAGTTAGCATGTATAATGTGATTCAAATCTATACACATCATATAAGTGGAACATACAAAGAGCATGCATAATTTCTGAACCAAATCAACTTACCAATATGTGGATTTGCTGACTCATGAATGACAAAAGCAAGTGAAACCCCAACCTACAATCAAAAACCTTATAAAGTGAGAAAGGTGATTATCTTAGCATATGGAAAATAATTTTATATTAGTTACATTTGAATGAATCAGTATATGAAGAATGATTTGATAACCATTTCTTCTTCTCAGTATGAAAGCAAAGCACTTAAGTTTTACCCAGCAAACATGGCTCCACTAGAATATGCATAACCAGATAAATATTTCAACCTCAGTAGATGCATCATAATGTGAACAGTTTCTAACAAAAAATTCAGAAAATAATTCTTTTGCAATTATAATGCATCCACTACTTAATAACAAAAAAAATTCCAACGTGTACTCACCCCAACAAGGACACCTATCTCAATACCAAGGAACAATGTTGTAGTACTAGTAATGGTCCAAAGAAGAAAATCTTTCTTATCAACACGCCACAAAAAAATGGCCTCGTCGTAATCTACCTGAAAAATCATGCCAAGAATTAAGAATGTACAGTTGACAAACAAGTTAACCATCCAAAATGATATAGCAGCTAAACAGATATTTTCTACATTGCTTGAATGAATAAACCAGAAAATTAATTAGTTTAGACATTAAGATATTCAATATACAATTAATTATTGTACAAATAACGTTTCTCTTCTACCAACAATATGAATTAACACTAACAAAATAAACACATCAATACAGAGGATTGGATTTCAATATGAAACCACCCAAACGTATGTTCTCAAAATCAAAGGCTGACGTTCTCATAACAGTTTAAACGGGATACAAACAAGCTCTTACTTTAAACATTATTCTTCCATTTTCTACTGCATAAAACTAGTAATGCCACCTCTTCCTCTCTTTCTATATTCAATAAAAATATCACTTCTAACTACCCATTGATGCTGAACAATTAACAGTTGAGCATGAAGGGAATTTCTTACCAGACCAATAACAGCAGAGATCACAATAGCAGCAAGGGTACACTGGATTATTGTAGCCAGAAAATTCATCATTAGCATTCCAGAAAAGAAAATGCCTCAATTTACATTTCAGTGATAGACACAAATAAAGTAAACAAATTTAAAAGATGACAGAAAGAAAGGGTAAAAAGGGGTCTCTTTTAAAAGGAAAAGCGTTCTTTCAATTAAAAGATATGCTTAAAAAATTTACAGTAATTATGTATGCTTAAAACTTAAAAAATTAAAATGCTCAAAACATTCTGTTTTAGTGCATTTTTCATGAGCAAAATGAAGAAAAGCAATAAAGCAAGTTATATAATAGCATCAATTTTTAAAACTTAAGTAAATGGACCTTAAATTTAAATAATTTTGTAGTCTTAATGCCATATCCATTTATTCTTGACGTTGTGGATAAAATATAATAAGTGCACGCAGGGAAAGATCTTTATTAGCAAATAAAATACTTGTTTGTATTTCTAGAATAAGAATTTACAATAAAGATTTTTCCAATGCATGCACACATCAAAGTACCAAGAGAAGTCATTTGCAAGAGAAGTCATTTGTAAAATGTCAGAGGCAGAACTTCCATCGAATACAAGGGAAAACCTTTTCAAACATGACCAATGACCTATAAATACTTGAAACAAACCTGAGGTATATACTCAAATAATGGTGTTAGAAACATAAGTGCGCAGATCATTATAATTCCTGAAACAATCCCAGATACCCCAGATTTTGCACCACTTTCATGATTTACAGCTGACCTCGAAAAGGATCCTGCATTATTCATTCAAAAAATTGAAAAATATTCTAATATTAATATATATTTTACATTTAAAAATAAGTTCTTTCAAGTAAAATCATAACGTGGACATTAATTGAGGCTTTGGAACCAAAAGCTAAGTAGCCAACTAAAATGACTCCTTATTTTGCAAAGTCCAATTGAATACTTACCTGTAGTGGGGTATGCTGAAAAGAATGAACCAAGAACATTGGAAACACCGAGACCAAACAACTGTCCAAAAAATATCAGGAAAATTAGTTGTCAAGTATTTTAACTAAAAAATATTAGATTCTTGCATAAACATATGGGAGGGGATTCTAGACCTGTCCAGTAATATGTAGGAAAAGTAAGTATATTTTGAATAGAAATATACCTCTTGATTTGAATCCAACTCATACCCATTCTTCGCTGCTAATGCCTTTGCAATTCCCACTGATTCCTGTAGGTCGAAATATGATTTAATTGGAAAAACAATTCCCAAGACACAATTTTCTTTAAATTCATAGAGGAGAAAAAGGAAAACTTACCAGTATAGCCACACCAGTTATCAGAATAGCAGTTGGAATTAAGGACTGTGCATACTCAAAAGCTTTTGGAACAGAAAATTTTGGTAGGCCTTGAGGTATATCTCCCACCTAATTAAAAACCATATTATTTGTTAATTCTAGCAGCAGCATCCAACATGCTAGCGAGTTACTGAACTTAGTCGGTCATAATTCTCATTTACAAAACAATATTCATATCTGACAATAACAAGAGAAGTAAACCAATAAGAATGCTAGCATGAGTACAAGACATTCAAATGAGAGAAGACATTATCCAATAATATAAACAAATTAATATGATTACTATGTATCAAGATTACATTCAAAACCAAGAAAATTAAGTCAACTTGATCAACTACATTTTTGGTTCATTGCATGCCTGCATGATGAAATTGCGAATAGGCATGAGACATTGTTTGTGCCTCGTGCCTTAAAATACAAAAATCGTTTGCTTATCGAAAAAAACTACCTTTTTTCGTTCATGTTTCTCCTAGAAAACAAATGTCAGAAATTCAGAATATCCATTCCACCAATTTTCTCAATTTTATGCACGACAATTATAGGAGTTACAAGAACAAAATGTTTTGATCCTAGTATATGATAGTTAAATCTAGTTAATGGTACCCACTTGCAACTTCATTCCTTATCTATTACTTTTGTAGCTTTACCTAAATTCATATCGCTATTACCATGTCGGAAATAATGCATATTATGAAGTCAAAAGTTCATACTATATATTTGATACTCACTAAAGAAATTGACGGTGGATGAAAAACTTTTGCAAAAGTTGTTCCCAAAACTACTGCTGTAAGAGGACCAGCAGCTCTCAAGAATCGCAAGTATTTCCTTGATTTTCCCTGGTTGTATAACATCAATACAATGAGAAGGATGTTGATACCTAACATAAGTATTTTACCAAACATCAGAGATAGATTCGTACCAGGTGTTTCATGACAAGTAGTATCACAAGCGTAATGGATCCCATCACAAAAGGGGGCCATGAAAACTATAAAAAAAAAAAAAAAAAAAAACAAATT
>Ga0209700_108743_pt1 | contig 12610 bp, 6 predicted proteins | sample SiratroredBW_FD_187528 | JGI IMG/M metagenome (GOLD analysis project Ga0209700, IMG submission 187528) | Root nodule microbial communities of legume samples collected from California, USA - Siratro red BW (SPAdes) (version 2) | ecosystem: Host-associated > Plants > Roots > Nodule | place: USA... | reverse complement strand
GGGTACAATTAAAAAAAAAAAAAAAAAACCACTGCAAGAATAAGAAAATTTGTCTTGCTAGAATTTGATAAAGTTTCACCTATAAGAAAAAAAAAATCAAAATATTATATGTTTAAATAAATAATTTTCAGTCAATTGACCAAAATATAAATATGGTAAAAGTGGCTTGTTCATATTATTATAACTGTCGAGGTAATGAGATAGTGAAATACTCCATACTCCATATATGTTCCATATATGTAGCATTCCATATTTTTTCCATGTGTGTCAATAAATAAATAAATAAAATTTATATCTTACAAAAATTTACTAAAATATACTTTTGACTAATTTTTATAGTATAAACTAATCTTAATCCCTATATTATATAATTTTGAAAATATATGAAATTTGTACATGCGTACAGGTATTGTTAATAAGAATATAAAATTCAATGTTGATTGATAAAGTTTTTATTTTATAAAAAATATTGAAGATTTAATTTAACTAATTTTTGTGCCTAATATAAACTTATCCTAACCGGTATAAAAATGATATATTTAGATCCATTTATATCAAATATAAAAGTTATTCAAATTATATATTTAATAACTTTTTCTACTATGTAAATTTAATCAATCTAATTTATATTTTTATTAATTAGATTGCTTGTACAAAAAGTTAAACATTTTCAGAATTATTTAAATTATTGATAAATTTAATTTTAATGTCAGATATAATATTATAAATAAATGACTATTTATTATTAGATAACTTTTTTTCTAAAAAATTTAATTTTGAAATTTGATATATTTTTCCGTTAAGACAGAGATAATATCATGAAATCTAACAGTTATATTGAAGAAATTTGTATTTAAAAAAAGTTATTGAAGATCTAATATGAATAATTTTGACATGTGCAGCTAACATTGTTTATGCATTGATGATAAATTCTAGTGTATTTTCCAGTGCAAACCGTTTTGGTTTCTTCTCTTTCAAAATTCATAGTGAAGCTTTGTGTTTTCTGCAACTTCGGATTCACCACCCTTTGAAAGTTTGTTCCCTTCTCTTTCAAACCATTCTAGCCCTTCAATATTAAAATTACATTTTATAAAGCCTTAATAATATAAATGTGTTTTTTATATGTATAATTTAATTTAATATATATAATTGCATTTAACAAAAAATAAATAGTTAATATTAATAATATTATTTAAAAAAAATTCATTTTAATTTTTTTTATACAAGTTAATTTTAATTTATAAAATAATTTTATTTTCTATATATACTCATAGATAAATTTGTCGAAATCATAAACTTATTCGTCAAAATTTACTTTATTTGATAATTTTTTTTATTAAAAATATTTAACAATTTTATAGAGATGAAAATTGAACCCAACCAACTTTTAAAAATATTGGTCTGATTTTATTTGTATTTCATACTTGTTATTTTAAACATTATTTAGGGTGTATTTAATTTAAAATGTTTTATATTTGAATATGAAATTTTATAATATTCAGAAACTTTAAATAGACCGAGTTCGATATAATTTTATTTTAAAGTTTTTAACTTTAAAATGTTTTGTTTAGAAAATAAATTAAATTTATTGAATTTTAATTTTACCATTTAGACAGATTATTTCAATTATCATAAAATACAAAAATATCACGTACAAAAATGATTAGTTTACTAAAATTGGTGGAAAAAAATTCTGATAAATATTAGTCAAAAAGTAATTATGACCAACCTTGTTGGATTAATAATCTCAAACAATGCCGATTGTAAAATAATTCATGCTATAACTTGATTAAAAAAACTCTTACTTTCGAATAGTGGAAAAATGGTTTAATTTGTGTTAAAACAAATTTAGTTGGTATCAACTGAATATTGATCATGAAAATTCTATTCAATCTTGATCGATAAATAACTTTGACTTATGTTTCAATATATTAGTTGAAATAATTTCAAATGACATTAATAAAAAATAATATTTCTTTTCGAGAGGAATATAATAAATTATTATTCTTTTCAAAAAATATAGTTTATTTCGCACTTCAATTGAGATCGTTAATTAGTAATTATTTGTTTACGTATAAAATACATTTTTGTGAAATCGTTTAAAATAAATTATAAAATTAGTTTTGCAAATAAATATTCATAATCTAAACTCTTACAAAATGGTTTTCTTGGACATTTTTGAAAAAGGAGTAGCTTATACATCAAATGAATTAAAAAGAAAAGGTAGGGTGCTAATACTTTTGATAGTATATATAGTAAAACATAACTATTTTAAATTGAAATCAATTATTATTTTATTAAATAAAAAAGTTTCAAATAAATGTAATTCATAAATAGTAGTGTTAAAATATAATTTTTTAGAAAAATATAAATATAACAAATTTAACATATATGGTATATTACTTCTTTGTTTTTTCATTCAATGTAATAACATTTCTCTGCATGGAGACTTAATTTATTTTTTGGTCAAGCAACCTAATCTCAAGAATATTTACTTTATTAACTTTCTTTTTTTTTTAAATTAAATTTTAGAGATCTTCACACCATATTGGTAACAAATATCACATTATATATTGAGTTGAAGGGTAACTGAAGAAGCCACATTGGTATCCATGAAAACAATGGAGTTCTTCTCTTTTCTCATAGCATTTCTAACGATAGTGATGTCTGTTTCTCAGGGAAATGCAACGTATCAGATTCCAAATATCGAACAATTCCTTGCTTGTCTCTCAAAATATTCAAACACTCAAATACATGAAGCCATATACACTCCAACAAACGCCTCATACACCTCTATCTTAAACTTGCACATTCAGAACAAACGATTCAAGACACCAAGCACGCCAAAACCTCTTGCCATCATAACTGCCAAAAGTGAGAGTCATGTCCAGGCAACAGTTACATGCGCCAGATCAAGTGGCATTCAGATCAGAATCCGAAGTGGTGGCCATGACTATGAAGCTCTTTCATATGTCTCAGACGTGCCCTACATCGTTCTTGACATGTTTCCTCTTGAATCAATTGATGTGGACATAAAGAGTGGCTCTGCATGGGTTCAAGCTGGAGCCACGCTTGGTCAACTTTATTACCAAATAGCTAAAGAAAGCAATGTGCATGCCTTCCCAGCAGGGGTGTGTTTCACTGTAGGTACTGGTGGCCACTTTTCTGGTGGTGGTTATGGCAATTTGATGAGAAAATATGGTCTCTCTGTCGATAACATCATTGATGCCAGATTGGTGAATGCCAATGGGGTTATCCAAGATAGAAAGTCAATGGGGGAGGATCTGTTTTGGGCCATAAGAGGAGGTGGTGGTGCCAGTTTTGGTGTCATTTTTGCATGGAGGATCAAGTTGGTCCCTGTACCCCCGCAAGTGACTGTGTTCAACGTGAAAAAATCTGTGAAAGAAGATGCAACCGATGTTGCTTACCAATGGCAGCAAGTTGCAACAAAACTAGATAGAGATCTTTTCATAAGGGTGCAGCCTAATGTGGTGAGTGGAACAGTAATAGTCTCTTTCATTGGCCAATTTTTAGGCCCAATTAAAAGGCTTATTCCTTTGGTGAATAAGGCCTTCCCTGAATTGGGTTTGAAAGAGAGTGATTGCATAGAAATGGCTTGGGTGAATTCCACCCTTTTTTGGTATGAAATGCCAAAAGATACCCCTATTACAGCTTTGCTACCAACTTCTCAGGAGCCAGATACACTGTACTTTAAGAGCAAGTCAGATTATGTGAAAACTCCCATCCCAAAAACGGCCTTAAAACAGATTTGGGATTTGATGACTAAATATAACAACATTCTAATGCAGTGGAACCCTTATGGAGGGAGAATGGAGGAGATTTCATCATTTGCAACCCCTTTTCCTCATAGGAAAGGGAACTTGTTTCTGATTCTGTACATTTTTAGTTGGACTGAAGATGGTGTTGAGGCCTATGATCGTTACATGAACTATTCGAGGTCGTTGTATGAGTTTATGACCCCTTTTGTTTCTTTGTCTCCAAGGGAAGCATTTCTGAATTATAGGGACCTTGATATTGGTGCAAAACATCAAAGTAATTCAACGAGCTTGAAAAAGGCTAGCATATATGGTAGAAAGTACTACAGGAAAAACTTTGATAGATTAGTAAGGGTCAAAACCTTGGTTGATCCTTCCAATTTCTTTACCTCTGAACAAAGTATACCGCCTTCATCCGGTCATTTGTAGGTGCAAACTTGATCTCGTTTGTTAATTTCATGAATAAAATCAACTTATTTGGCTATGTGTTTTTGTATATTTACTTTATTTTCATTTTTGAGTCATAATTTCGTTAGTCTTTTTTTTTAAATTTGATTTAAATTTATTTTTTATCCTATAGTTTTATGTCTATATAAAATTTTAATCATAAATTTGATATCGAAAATTTCAAAATTAAGTCGTTTCGGTTTACTATCTCATTTAATCAGTACTGCGTAATAACATCAGATTTTAATATTAATCTAATAAATGTATTAACAGTAAACCAACATTATTTTACTTTAGAAAATCAAAAAACTAAATCTACAATTAAAATTTCATGGAATGAAAATAAAAGTGAATTGAAGTTATTTTATTTGTCACAACAACAATTTTATTTCTAAAAAAAAAAAGTAACGCGTGGATTTAAGTTTTTACGTTCTAAATACCCAGATTTTGGTAGACAAGATAAAAATCATTTAGGTGACCTTTTACATCTCGAGGATTAGTCTCATTGTTTTCGCCGAGATCATTTCGGGCCATAAGAGCATTGTTTTGCAGGTCACAATATATCTATATAATAAAATATTATATAATAATAAAATAATAATTTATTTGAGTGTCAAATAATTGTATTTTTAATATAAACAAGACTCTTATAATTACGGACCATAACCAACATATAAAAAAAACTGATATGCATTATGACATAAATGTAGCCGTCCAAAATATTTAAGCCTTCAAAATGCAGATACAAATACAGTGAATGGTTCTGCTATCTGAAAAAAGTTGACACGGGTCCAATTGGTCATCACAGTGATGCATGATGTCCTTTACTTATGCAGAAGGCCAATACTACAATACTATTGATGGGGAAAAGTGATAAAATGTTGAGTTTGTTGAATGAGTTTCACTGAATTGGATTTGAAGCAAAGTGACTGCATTGAAATGCCATGGATCAATTCCACCCTTTATTGGTCTAATTAGAAGATTAGTGAGAGTGAAATTCAGGGCTCATCCCCATAACTTCTTTAGCATGATCATATACCTCCCATTTTCCCAAAACTTGTAACTTTGACATGCAGAAACTAATTGATAATCAGGTCACAACCCAATTCCAATCTTTCAATAAATAAAAATACATGGCAAATAGTTGTGTGTAAAGAAACAATACTATAATTTTTTTTATTTAAAAATTTGTGGTTATTAAATGATTTTATGTGTATATTAATGTCATAATAGAAAATGATACCTGAAATATTAATTTGCGTAAATTCTTATTTAATTAAGCATATTTTTCATAATAATGTATATTTAATTTATTATGTTATTCATGCTTAAAATAAAAAATAATCTAATATTATATTAAGTAAGGGATTAAGGTTATTTTCATTTATTTTTCTATTTAAAACACTTATTTTTGACTTATTAATCATACTTTATATATACATATATATATTGATTCCTTTATGGGTATTTAAATTTAAATTTGAGCATTTTTCTTATCATTATTTCGCTTCAATTATTTCATATAACCAGAACTACTAATTACTTGTATTTCTTCTTGAAACAAGTATCAAGATCAATATTTCTAATTCAAATATATTTAGTAACAATTAAATATATTTCACTTGCACTAAAAAAACATGTTAATAATCACGATTTTTTTGTAATATATAATATCATTTATGATGTCATTATATACGTAATAGCTTTTTATACAGTCTAATTTATCTAATTTAATATATTAGTATAAATGATGGTTTAAATCTATAAATAACATTTCTTTAAGTTGTTTCAATTTTGTCAATTAAAAAATTTATTTTAATATTGCCAATTAAATATCACATTAATAAGGATGCATTAATATGCTATTATGATGATCATGTCACGTTTCTAATTCACATTATATAATAAATTATGAAAATAATACTGTATATTTAACTGTCATAATTTAAAAATTAGATAGTTTACATTAATTAACCAGCTAATTACTAATTTAATAATTTTTAAAAAGTGTATTTTACAATTTTACAAGACAATTAAAAATATAAAATTATATAAAAAATGATAATTTGGCAACATGGATAATTAATCAGCAACATTCATTAATTGTTTAGTTTAAGTAAAACAAATCTAAATACTTTTATAAAAAAAAAATATACGTATAGAAAAGAATCATAATATTCCAAAAGTGATAAATAAATTATAAAAAAAATTTCTTTCACTTTTGTAAAAATATGCTAATCTACATTATGTAAATTATTTGTGTGAAATTAGAATACCAAATTTCTCACACACGTCTATCATCAATTATCAAGTGCATATTACTTAACTTAATCCCTTTTCACCTTAGCGAAATGTTTTTTCTAACAAAGAAACACTTCATCACTTAACTTGCACCACTTAAGTGACAACCAGCCCAAAAGAGAGAAAAATAATTCAATCTTTCTCTTTCGTGAATATCTTCTCGTCATCTTTCTTTTTCTCATCACTAAGTGTCATATCAACACTTTAGTGAGAAGACTTTTGTATATAATACAACAAATTCCAACACATATTATGTGTCACATCTTTCTTAATGTTTGAGCAACCACACAGTCGCTTGAATGTTGAGTATTTCAAAGAAAAGAGAATTTCACCAACATCTCCCATATTCAAATCTTAAGTTAAACCTTAAACAATATTGAGTAGTCTATACAATCATCATTTATGGTTGGAACGACATCAATTAATGAATATAATCATTACTCATCACTTGAGCATCAATTAAGTGACAATTACTATAGGACAAAAATCATAAAATTTTATGTTTTACCATACTTGTAGTGCAGCACTACCAATTTATACTCGTTTTAGTTATCTTTAACACCTATTATACTTACAATTATTACAATTACTTTTTAAATTCTATAGTAATATTTCAATCCCTAAATGATTTCAAAAAGTTGCATATAATCATAATTTGGCAACCTTGTTACTTCAACAGTAATACATTTCACCCATTTGATTCAATACAAATATGAATAAATATACCTAGTTAGCTTCCTTTATATAACGTGCACCCCTGGAAGCCCAAATTGTGCTATTGTTGTTCGAAGAAAAAAAAAAAAAAAGGCTAAGCTAAATCAGGGAGGGGTGAGTTGAATTGCTTTTGAATTTTTTTTATAAGATTAAACCTTTCTTTAAGTGCTTTGACAAATCGTTTTTATCGGAAAATTAAATGCAATAGATTTAAAAAATTAAATCACTTTCACTTATTGGTGATACTGTCCTTGACACGTGTTAGACAATTTGCCGAGATAATCTTATAGTTTAACGTTTAAAATATATAAGTTTGGAAAGAATTTAAACTTAACATTCAAAAAAAAGTTTTTTTTAATTTATATGATTATGATTGATCATATTTTATTACAGTAAATTTTGAATACGGTTAAATTGTTTCTATAACCATATTAAAGCTCAAAGACAAGAAAAATCAATTAGATCAAAATTTTTCTTTTCAAGTATGTGCTGTAATAATGATTAACATATGTTTTTAACAAGATACTGAAATAAAACTAAGAATCAACTGTCATATTTAGAAGTCTATATAAAGAAAACGAAGAACGATGTTGAAAATACAATAAGACATAAGTCATATACAACGTCTATTAAGAAAATATTCATTGTTCCTATATGTTTATAGAGTGTCATATATCACGTTGTAAAATAAAACTTTGCAATTCTTCACTGTGTGAAACCTTACCCTTGTGAGCTTTAATTGTGCTCTTTCGGAGAGCGTTTCTTTGTTATCTTGAGTGGTCTTAATTTCAATGGAAGATTGAGACAAGTAAAACTAGGAGTGATTGGTGTATGTATTTGTAACTTACAGAGAGTAGTGTACTCGTGTTAATTTGGAGAAGTTGATGTACTCAATATAAATAGTTGTTTTGTTTAGTGAAGCATATTAAGTTGTCTACTTAAGGGAGAATTGGATGTAGTTCATATTTTGGGATGAACCAGTATAAATGTTTGTTGTACTATTTGATGTGTGTTTGTGCTAGACAATATAGTCTAGTTTGCTGAAAAAAAAAAAAGAAGTCAAAGAGCTTTATTCAATCCCATTCTATAGCTAGTTGTTCCAATAATTATTCTATAGAACAATTGATTATCAACTTTCGTAATCGATTATTTTGTCTAGAAAACATAAAAACAAAGGATTTCATTTTTTTTTTAATCTTTTACTTGGTAATACCTTATCTCATTTAACTCATTGATCAATTTGCAATTTAATAAATTAAAACATAAAGTGTGAGGACAAAACAAGTATTAGAAAGCAATATAGACAGGAAATTAAATCTATTCAATTTTTTTTCTTGGAAATTACTTAAATTTTTTAAACACCAAAAAATGATCAACCATTTATGGACTAACAACGAGCTGGAGTTAAGTTGTAAGGATTTTAGCAACTTCTATAAAGATAAAGACATTGTGAAATACTTGGTTGTTGGTCATACTCTATAATATAATGGATAAATAGAGAGGACGAACAAGATCTTGTTGGAGAGGACAAGGAGTATGATGTTGTATTCTAGTTTGGCTTAGTAGGGCAAGGTTGTAAGCACAACACGTTTTTTGATGAATCATTATCTATCTGCAACTATTTCATTCAAGAATCAAGTTAAGATATACTTGGACAAGTTGATAGACAATTTAGTGAAGATACATATAGGCTTTAGAAGCGAGAATTAAATTTCTCGCCAATACTGATGGATAATTTGTCGGATAAATGTCTTATAAGTCAAATTGATTGTAAAATTTTTCATCAGTAATGACATTTTACCGACGAATAATTTTTTTTCGGTAATTTAACTTTTTCTTGTAATAACCACTTCTGGTTATCTCTTCTTAATCTCTTTCTTAGACTAAGAACTTAAGTATTCTTTGTTGTCACTTCTATCTACAAAGTGATAGAAGACATTTACATAAATGTTATTTTCTTAGAAAGGATTAACAAGTATGATCTTATTACAAGGTAGGTAGCTTCAAAAAGTGAAGAATACAAAGTTTATCTGTCTCTTATTACTAATAACGACAAAATATTTTTTTTTTTACAAAGAATGAAAAATGTATTACAAGTGTATATTATGGTCTTATGGTCTTTTGATGACTTCGTCTTTGTGTTTGTGTACGCACGAGATTAGATATTATATTGTGGGAGAAATTTTCTATATATTTTGTTCTGTCATTATGATTGATTATGTAATCTGTGAAATTCATCATATAGAATTACTTGATTTAGTATTACTCATTATTCTTATGAAAAGTCACCTTTCTTTGTAAAATATAGAAACTTTACAAGGTATATATGTTATAGATTAATATATTAATTCCTTTTATATATATATATATATATATATATATATATATATTATGCGTTTGTGGATTGATTCACGTTAATTCTTTTTAATATGAAAAACATATAGATGGTGAAATAATTACACTTTATAAATGGAAACTAAGTGAGTTGAACATTATATTTGAATTTATTTGATTATTTACAACAATACATTTGATTGTATATGTGTAATTTTGAATATAAAAAATATTTGGAAGTTGTTGTCCAACTATCTATTAGCTAAGTAGTTTATGAATAGTTTAGTGTTGATTTTTCCTATCAAAGGTTACAGTAACACATAGGAGGAGTGTATAACAAGCAATATGAATATATAAAATAATAAATTTAATCCTTGGTTATATTTATGATCATCAAAACTTCAAAGTGAGGGACAATTTAGTGCCTTTGGACTTAATTAGACTATTTAGGTTAACATTCAATGACAAAGTTGTTTGAGAATTCAACCTACTATCATGTAGATGCTGGTAAACTTGAACTTAGATCCAAATATAAGTGTTTGTCAATTATAGAATTGGGATGAAAGACTTTAGAGTATGATTATCGTTTAAGGGGTGGGTGGGTTACAGTATGTAAAAACATCATGTTTGATAAAATCGTTATAATCAATAGAAAGTTTGAGGAGACACTAAGAAAGACATTTGAGAAGTCAAGAGAACCTAAGAATGGGTAGGTGAAATTCTCTTTGAAAGAATCATCTTATAAATATATGGTGTTCATAAATTATGTACTAAAATATCTACTAACAAATATGATATGAAATTGATAATAAATCATAAGTTTGTGGATCAAGTTACTATTAGTATACTTGTGTGCTTCTACCAAAGAGAGAATGTATATAAATATGAGAAAGACTAATATTTTAAGAATAGATTAATATTGGAAGGAAGGGCAAGTTGAAACTTTAAATTAGATAGAAATAGAAAAATAACAATATATAAAAAAAAGAAAACCTAATATCTTATTATTTTAAGATTTTAAATGGAAGTTAATATCAAAAATCTCTTATACAATTAACTCATTTGTTATATATATATATATATTAGCTAAAAAAATATATTTTTTATTGTTCGTATTTTTAAGAGACTTTTAACTATGAATAATTTTTTTTATTGTTGAATTTAAATATGATTCATTAGTTTTCTTTTCTTTTATATACGACTTTCCTTTTTTATATATTATGATTTCTTATATTTATAAATGAAGTTTAAATTTTAATTTTATTAATATTTCTATCATCTTATTGTTTTATTAACAATGTTATATATATATATATATATATATATATATATATATATATATATATATATATATATATATATATATATATATTGCAATATTTCTAACTCTAATCGAACTAATCAGAATTTTTGAAACTTGAGTCCATCCTGTTTTTGTTCAATAGCCAATTCAATTATGATAAAATAAATAAATAAATAAAATAGAGAAAGTAAGATGATGGCATTGGTACTCGTTATAGAACTTTTAAACTTTTAAAATGTTATAAAAACAATATGCGATGAAAACCATGTCCACTAAAAATGAGATGGGACAAAGTTTTTTGTGACAGAAAAAATAATCTCTCCCACGCATTTAATGACCTTAAAACCACAATCACACTTTTTTTTTTTTTTCAAAAATTGGATGCGCATCTAAATTAGTAATTTGTATTTATATACTTATTTTTATTATTTGTTAACCAACATATTATCTTAAATCTTTACATGCATATTTATTTGTAGCATGCAACATATAAATTTTTAGGTTTTTTTTAGTTGTTTGTTTGTTTGTTTAATATATTTAAATATTTTATTTATTATTTTATTAATATTATATAGTTGTTGATTATATTTAAATATTTTTATTATTATCTTATTAATATTATATATTTAAAATTATAAATCTAGATTTTATTTTATAATTCATTTTGATATATTTTTATAGTATTTTTCTTTATTTAGTAAATAGTAAATTATTAATTATTAATTTTTGTTGTAATTGTTATGCTTAGTAAATTATTGCTTTTATAAGATATTCTAATTAAAGATTAAGAAATAACAAAGGATTTTGTTGATTTTATTTTAATTTTTATAAAATTAAAGTGGACCAGCAATAAATCTATGGTTATGCAGGATGAGTCAAGTCTGTTATCTTGTAAATCTTACTGAGTTAATCTGTTCCAACCCAATATCGACAAGCTAAATATGAAATTGATTAAAATGGGGTGTTCTACCAACATTTCTACGCCTATAATTAATTATTATAATTTTATTTATATTATCATATGTAAAATTATTTTTAAAAATAATACAGAATATCTCACATTTTACTACAGTTAAGTTTATATACTCCATTCGTTTTCTGAATATTGGATCTTTGGAGAATTTTTGTTTCTATTGATTTGGAAAGTTTAATATGTGAATTATATTATTTGTGTCTTTCAACTACAGTGTCTGCTACCTGTGTTTTCACTTTGGATAAAAAGAATCATTTCATTGCTTTTGTTCATTCTCGTGATTAAAGGAACAAAACAATAATCCTTTTTTTCTTTTCAAAAAACAGTATTAATAAAATCAGCAACCTCTTTTTTTCTTTACTAGAAGTAAACAATCAATTCCTCAATTTAAAACCACTCTTCCATTCTTTAATTGTTCGGAACCTTCTAGAAAGAAAAATAATATATTACATTCTTCTTTTATCTTCAGTTTTTTTTTTGTCACCAACCATCTTATAGTATAATTTTTAATCTGATTTTACAAGATTTGTAAAGGTTTTCGATGCAACTTTTAAAATAATATATATATATATATATATATATATATAAACATTTAATTTTACAGCTGAGGTCCGATATCCTTAAATTTGATCGATGACATTTTTAGTAGGTTCATACAAGTTATAAAAATATGTGATCGATTTATCTACTTTTATGTAATGTTATTGGCCAGGCTCCATTGTCGTTGGGCAACCTATATAGGTAAGATATGATAGTTAAATT
>Ga0209700_108741_pt1 | contig 12612 bp, 7 predicted proteins | sample SiratroredBW_FD_187528 | JGI IMG/M metagenome (GOLD analysis project Ga0209700, IMG submission 187528) | Root nodule microbial communities of legume samples collected from California, USA - Siratro red BW (SPAdes) (version 2) | ecosystem: Host-associated > Plants > Roots > Nodule | place: USA... | reverse complement strand
ATATATTTTTAATATATATATATATATATATATATATATATATATATATAAATATTAAAAAGTTGACAGGCTGGGTTTTCCAGCTCATCCCTCTCTCTATATGTATATATATAATTTCAATTAAATTAGAATTATTTTAATAACAATATACTTTAAGCTATTTAAAAGGAACTTAATTTTTTTTCTCGAATTATGTTGGTCGTGTATAAAATTTTGAAATTCTTAATAGTGTTATTAAAATATTGGTTAGCAATATGCCCTCTTTTAGCATATTTTTTATGAACTTTGTATTACTAATTAAATTTAACCAAAATGCTTAGGACACGGATGATAATATTTAAATAAAACACAATTCTGTGTATGTTTAAAAATTCGATTATGTATATATATATATATGTATGTATTAAAGACTATGCTATATTAAAATAAAATAAATTTAGCCTAAACCAAATTAAATATTTTAAAAAATATATAGATAAATGTTAGAAGTATGTATTTTTCTTATGAGAAAAGATTCAACAGATGAATGGTGCTTCTTGAATTGGAATTTTTCTTACGATAAAAAGAAAAAGATTACTACATTAGTTCTTCTTTAGACCAATGCAATCAACGAGGTAGAAAGTTTTTGCATAAATTCTAATAAAATTGAGTTAAAAGTATGTATTTTGTATATCGTGATATACAGTTTAATTCTATAATGTCCTGACATCGTGCATCGTGTTAATTAATTATTTAATGTAAAGAACTTAGGACGCTGCTACGTTGTGGATTGTGTCTACATTGTTGATTAAAGTAACCGTTCATCAGTGCCATTAATGCGAGCTTATGCAATTTTTCACGTGTCTGTATACCACATTAGTTAAATGCCTTATTCTGAAAATTCACATTGTAGCGTCATTTGAAGTCCTAATTTACTGCACCATCCGTCTCATCACTGTAGCTTTTTCTTAAAACTATCATTTAAACGCAGGCAAAGAATCAACATTTATAAATACTTATAATAGAGTATTTTATTAAAATTTTAACTTTAAAAACATCTTTTATATTTTATGTATATTCACTTTAAGATTATGAAATAACATTTTAAAAAAAACTTATGGACGCTGCCAAGTGGTGGTGACAGTGTCTACGTTGTTAAATAGATATGACTGTGCATTATTATGTACAAGTTGTGTCATAAAATAAGTAATGGTTCATCAATAAACTAATCTTGAGCTTCTGCAAATTTTTATGTATTTTTCACGTGTTTAGATACCACATTATAATGTATCTCGATATAAAATTTATGTAAAAAGGTTATTTAAAAATCAATTTTTAACTACTGAATGAAATAATTATTAATTATGATTAAAATAGTCACCAAATTAGAGTTTGATTGCTAAATAATTATAAAATAGAAGTAATAATTGAATTTAGTGACCAATTAAGTCAAATAATTGGTATCTAACAATTAGATACCAATTTAAAATCTAATGGCATAGGTCACTAAAACTTTGGTATCTAATATTAGATATCAATTATTTTGACTTAATTGGTCACTAAATTCAATCATTACTTCTATTTTGTAATTATTTAACAATCAAAATTTAATTTGGTGACTATTTTGGTTATAATTAACAATTATTTCATTTTAAATAGTTTTTTTATTGTAGTGTTGGTTCTCAAAAATTATTTTTACAATGCACGTATTCTTTTCTAAATTGTGTTTTACTGTACCATTGATCTCATTTAGTATTTTTGTTTTCTTTTATCTGTCTTTTCTAAAAGTAAATAAATAACAAATATCTGATCTGCCTTGTTGACATGTAAGAATTTCTTTTTAACTGTATAAGAACTCATTTTCAAGATAAGCTAATTCTCAAAGTATTTTTGGATTGTTTCTTTTTTATATTTTACATACTTTAAAAATTAATAAAAAATACATTTAATTTACATATCATTATAAAACAAATTATATATTTATAAATATTATATTTATAAATATTATATTTATGAATAATATTCTAAAAATAGTTAATTTCTTGACAAAATTGTAAATAGATAACCATATATTCTATCATAAAAAAGTTAAATTATATGTAAATATTAATAATATATTTAAACTTCATGTATAAAATATTACTATAAAAAGAAAAATAGTTTAACACCCAAATTTTTTTATCATACCACATTTAATAACGAAATATTAAATTAAGAAAAATCTCAGGCATGGCAAGGGCTGTGAGCTAAATTTTTGCGTAAAAAAAAAAAAAAAAAAAAAAAGCAATATCTCATGTATATATGCCTTGGAAGAGGCTCCAAATGCACTAATTCCAAGAACAGCTTGTTTCCCACAGCAAGGGTAACTACTAATTAGAGCCTTATATTCTTGGATCGATTTACAAAATGTAAAATTATTGTCATATTTATGCAGGCAAATGTGAAACAGTATAAAGTAGTTTTACTTTATCAGTTAATTATATTTCAATCCTACTTTATATTACATATTATAGAAGTTTATAAACACAGTAATTTGAGATGCGCCAAATTCATCCTCTGTTTAAGATTTACGACGTTAATGTCTTTGATATCAGTGTAAGACTCTCTAATAGTTATCACGTTCTAACCACTTCATTTTAGACATAAAAAAATTGAGATTCGTCACGTACGCGACTTTTTTGAACACCACCCTGATCACAGAATCTTTTTGACTGACTTACCATGGTTATAATTTTTTAAAAGTCTCTACCCATTTTGATAATATCCAATAAAATCTGTATCATTTTTGTAAATTTTCTCTTTTTCCTACTATAAATAGGATAGAACATGCAACCAATCTTTACACAGCACCAATCAACAAAACAACAAATCCTTTCTTTTGTTTCCAAACCTTTGAGAACGGACATAATAATGTCTGCGAAGTCTCTCCTCCCAAACGCTGAGAATGAGCGTAACCCACTAACCATGTCGGATGAACAGATTTTGGAGCAAATATACTCAACCCATGTCCACGGTGACACAAAGTTTGACGTGGATTCTCTTTTCACCCTTGTTGAGAATACTCTCAGACGTTCAACCCGCATTGTTGACAATGTTGTGCAGGTATATATGCACTCCTTTTTACTTTTCTTCTTTCCTCCACGTTTTTGCTTCACATTTACGTACCCTTCAATTCAAATATTCATGCACTTCATTCACATTCTTTTGCAGGGATCCCATGCAAGCTTGGAGACCATAGATGACAAGATCCCCCAATTCAATTCACCACTTTGTACCCTGAAACAAATTTCTTCTGAGGTAATGGAAGACATAAATTGAAATATGTATAATAAAATACAAAAAATTATGTCTGAATAAAATTCATGAAAACATTATATTTATGAGTGATAGATTATAAACATGACAAAGTGACTTGTGGTGGCAGATGTCATGCAAGCTACCACCAAGTGAGGAAACTGCTCACAAAACAACACTGGCCATACTTAACAAGCTATCAAAGTATGAGTGGGATGCAAAAGCGGTACTCACACTGGCGGCTTTTGCATTAGAATATAGTGACTTTTGGCTCCTAGCTCAGTATCAACCCACAGACCCTCTTGCCAAATCTGTGGCTATTCTGAAGCGTGTGCCACTGCTCACAAGGCCCGCAGCACTTCACAAGCATCGCCAAGCTATTCTTGAGGTGAACAATTTGGTGAAAGCAACGCTGCAAGTGATTGAGGTAATCTTTGAGTTGGAGAAGCTTACCACTTACGACACAAAGGACGTACCTGCTTTAGGGCTTGCAATAGAGCAAATACCTGTTGATGTTTACTGGGCGATCATCACTATCGCCTCTGTAGTTACTCAACTTGATTGTCTCACCACTGAATCGTAAGTTACCATCTTATCAGTTAATAATTATTTTGTATGTACAACCTTCCTTGTTATTTTATTGAACGGATAATTTATTGATTATTTAAGAGAGCACAAACAAGAACTGTCGTACTATGGTCAAAAGATCAACATCATCCTCAGCAAACTCAGGAAGCAGATCAAGCTCTGCAGACAACAGATAGGTTAGCAACTAAAATAATTTTCCGTGCCTTTAATTATTTTCTCACGTTTTTTCCTTAAAACTAATATGCTTTTGATTTTTTTTTCCGAAAAAATATGTGTTTTCGATTCAAAGCTATAACTGATGCAATAAAATGCATGGAGTATTAAATGAGGATTTATCTATACTGTTTCAGATGAGGCAGAATATTATCGCAAGCTTAGGAGGCTTTTCCAAACTCCCACTGAAATAATGGAAGTATTAAAGGTTCTCATTTTCAACAAGGAGGCTCCTCAGCCACTCTTTCATGGCGCTGCCAAGACCACGGTTTGTCATTTCTTTAGGTTATGCTTGGTTAAAAGTTAAGAACGCACTTTAGGGCATATTTTAAACTTTTAAGTCATAAATATCTTCCTTTTAAAGTCGTTTGATTGGGATGGAGTAAAATGGATAAATAGAAATAAAGAATTGACTTTCAAAAAAAATATTTCAAACATGATTTTAGAATAAGTATTTTCTGTACATATAATAATCATTTTTAGAATATAATAATATTTTATAAAATAAACTATTATTATCAAAATGTTAAACTTTAATGTATATATAAATTTCCTCAAGGACTATTTAATCACAACTTTTGTCGCGGAGGTATGGAGTTTCCGTGTTCAAAACAAACGGGAGGTTATAAATCTACCGAACAAATGCGCATTACCAAAAACATGCTTGTAAATTATTTTTTTATAAAATATTAAATTTATATTGAAAAGTAAGACAATTACTTTTTTTAATACCAAAATAAACAAAACAGGTTTACTTTGGCAAAAGTGAACTTTTGATAATAATCTGAAGTCCGTAAAGTTGAAAAAAAAGTAAGTATTGGATGTCCACCAACATTTGAAAACGGAGAATTTCTTTGAATATAATTTAATCACGAGGTCAGTGATATAAAAGAGTAGTTAAGACCAAAAAAGTTAATATTATTTTCATATAACATTTTTCGCAAACAATTCTACGATAAATAGAGAGAAGAAAGTAGAGAAATAAAGTTATTGTAATATAAAAGAAATAAAGTAAAAAAGAAATGTAACAGTGAGAATTTGAAGTGATGTTTTAAGTACTAATCATGAAAGTGATATTTTGTACGAAATGTGTTTTTAAGTAGTAATTATTTATGAATGTAGTTTTTAATCATATTTTTTTTGTTTTTGTTTTGTAGGTCGAAATCAGTATACTAAAAAAGAAGAATGTGTATCTATTTATTTCTTCTCTAGATATTACGGAGGAAGAGATTTCAGTACTACGACCAGTTTATGATTTGATTAAAACTAAGGATGAATATAAGATTGTGTGGGTTCCTATTGTGGAGGCATGGACTGAGCAGTTGCGTAAGAGATTTGATGTTTTGAAAAGCAAGATGCCATGGTATGGGGTGCAGTATTATGGAACTATAGCAGGATACAAGTACATTAAGGAGGAGTGGCACTTCAAAAGGAAGCCTATGGTTGTAGTGTTGAGTCCTCAAGGAAAGGTGCAACACTCAGACGCCTTCCATTTGATTCAGGCTCATGGAAATAGGGCTTTCCCATTTACAACTTTGAATGAACAACAAATAAACAATGAGATCAATTGGGTTGGCTCTGTCGTAGGCAACATTCACCCCGTCATAACCAAATGGGTAAATATATTAATTTCACATAAAATGTATAAGTTTTTAGCATATATGTGTGTGTGTGTGTGTGTTGTAATTTGGTGTGAAATCTTTGTATTAAGCAGGTCGAAGATCAAAAGTACATATTCTTTTATGGAGGGAAGGACAAAGAATGGATCCAACAGTTCACTAAGTACGTGACTACCCTTGCAAATGATGTCGTTGTAAAGGAGGCAAAGATTTCCATAGAATTGTTTTGTGTGGAACAAGAAGACAAAAGCCTGGTGAAACGCTTTTGGAGTGGCATAGAGAGTTTGTTTGTGACAAAGATAAACAAGCCAGTTGATGCAGTGACCAAAGAAGTGCAAAAGATGCTTTCCTACAAGAATGAAACTGGATGGGCTCTCCTCAGCAAAGGGCCATCTGTGGTGACGAGTGGTCATGGAACCACAATCTTGAAGACAGTGGCCGAGTTTGAGAAATGGAAAGAAGTTGCGATAAAAAAGGACTTTGAGTTATCCTTCAAAGAGTATCATACGAAGATTGCGGCCAACACTCATCGTTGCTCACACCTTGAAATTCCTAATGTTGCAGGAAAGTTACCAGAGACCATCAAGTGCCCAGATTGTCCTAGGGTTATGGAGATTTTCATCAGCTATAAATGTTGCCACAATGAGAATACCGCCAATGCCACTCATTAGATTCAATGTTAGTGACTTGTTTTGTCATCATGAGAGAGTGAGTGTGTGGAATAAGAGGCTTGCCTCACCTGTTATGTGTACCCTTTAGGATTAAGTGCTAGCTTCTCTAGCAAAATAAATATCTCTCTCTATATTAAGATAAAAAAATGTCTTGAGTTACGTATTTTATGTAATAATAATGGAGCTTAATGAATCAAATGTGTAATTCAATTAAGGTTCCTATAGATTGTATTGCACTACTCCATCCATTGTTCTGATTTTTTGAGCCCTACACGTTGTCATGGTTTTATTTATAAAAGACTGGTTTCACTTATTTTCCTGTGATCACTTGATTTACTTTTTGTACTTTATTTCCTCTTTATGTATGTACATATCAGTAACATAGAGACTCATCACTTCACCTCACCATCTCCCTTATGAACCAACCTTTATCTTTTTTTTCATTCTAGCATATGACTATCTAACACTTTTTCCATCTTTTTTGTTTATCACTAGGGTTGAATTTTGGAGGTTGTATACTATTGGGAGATTTGTTCGATGCCCTCCTTTAAAAATTGTTTAGTTGTCGTCTCTACGTGGCACCAATTACCTAATGCCACTAATTACTCGATGTCATGTCTACTTACTTTACATGTCATTAATCATCATAAATAAGTGTTGAAATATCTATAAAAATACCTATTGAGATACATTATGTCCTAATCGGGATCACAACGAAGACAACGAAAAATATTTCAAAACAATTACTAAGGAAAACTACAAAAAATAGTTTTCATTCCACATGACCTTTTTACTTTTTTGATTCTATTTTGATTTCACTGTGTTTTTTTTTATTTGATTTGAAAATTTTTGTTTTTGACTTTATGACCCCACTTTTCTGTCAAGTTCTCTTTTTTTCTTTTATCTTTGTTAGTTTTTATTTATTATTGTTTTGTAAAACCTAATGGACTTGGCCAAAAACATTTTTTTTTTGTTGACAATTTCTTCGTGCACCTTATCAAACTTTTAAAATCCCAATTTTGCCTTTGACTTTGGGGTGTAGGGTGTGTTTTCGAATGGGCTTTGCAGAAGTCAAAAAATACATTCTAGAAAGGATTTTTCAAAAGTCAATGGGGTGGCAATTTCATTCCGGAAAGAGTGTTTTGGAAGTAAAAAAAAATGTATTTCGAAAAGGGCTTTTTGGAAGTGTTTTATGCATTTTGGAAAGATGATGACGCTGCTCTACCTTTAGTGATCGACCACCACCTTCTTCGACGAACTCAACCACGACAAAGAACCAGAACCCCTTTTATATACATCTAGAAGGACACTTTTATCCTTTCCTATCAATGATGGGATGCAGAAGGTAAATGATGGGGTGCAGAAAGCAGCTGCCTTTTTCGTTTGGCGAATTTTTCATGTGCCTTCATAGTTTCTTCCTTTATCCCATACTTCTAAAAATACCAAAATTGTCTTTTTAAAATCTTCAATTTTCGAATGTGAAATTCAATTTTTTTTCTTTTGAATTGCACAATCTAGAATACAAAAATTGTATTTTGGATTGTATAATGTAAAATATAAAAATTTAATCTGTTATGAATTTTACAATCAAGAATACGAAAAATATATTCTAACACTACAAAAAAACTTGGGATTATCGATGGACAAAATTCGTTGGTAACACTCAAAATTCGCCAGTAATTGAGAATTGTCGACTGTTAGCACCACTGGGCTACTGTGATGATTTGATGAAGCCAACCAAATGAAGATGTTCAAGACCCTATGATCATATGTGGAATGCATGAAGATTTCATGAAGATTGAAGAACTTGGTCTAGAACTTAGGAGTGTGTGTTGTGGGATAAGTTTGAGGTCTAATCAGTGATGCATGCAATCTTAATCAATGATAAGCTCCACAAGTATTTTCTGAATTAACAAAAGTTTTGAGAAATCATTAAAATCAAAACTTGCGTGTCGAACAACTGTTTTAACTAACTAGAGAAAAACAGTCAACTATTTGAAAAATCAATCGACAAAATTTTAAATGACAATTGTCTATAAATAGCTGGCGCGAAATTTTGGAAAGATACAAAAAATCATTCTAAACATTTTCTGAACAAGAACATTTGAGATTTCAAAGAGAGCAAATGCCCTATTCGTCTGGTGGAAAGAACAAAGTCCCTATCTTGGACTGGATGTCTTCAACTTGTGTTTCAATAAACTGGAAGTGCGTTTCACAGTACTGGTGATGACTACGGTTCTGGTTTTCCAATTGATTGAACTATGTCATCATGAGTTGTTCGAGTCTGGAGAAGGAGTCTTGACTAGGAGCAGTAGGTGTATCTGGTTCTGGTTCAGCTTGATCCTCATCTTCGTCATCCTCATCATCATCATCACTTGATTTCTCTTTTTCTTCTTCTTCTTCATCATTAATTGATTCTTCATCAACTTTGCAAATCCATTTCTTATTTTTCATCTTTTTCACTCCAATCTTGGTGAGATTTGCAGTAGTAATCTGGTTAAGCGCCTTGACTTCTTCAACAACTTCAGTTTCCACATCTATATCAAAATATTCAATAAACTGGGACAACAATATCACATATGGGATGCGATATTCCAGTTTCTTCCCAACTTTGAACAGATGTTCACGAATCATATTAACCCAGTTGACTTTGATCTTATTCATGAGGCAGTACATGAGTATAAGATCCTCCTCAGTCAATGTTGCATGATTCAAGCCACGGGGGGTCAACACCCAGATTACAATATATGCCAGTATTCTAGGTATAGTAGCAAGTCCTCCTACATTGAACGTCCTTGAGGCAGACTCTTGGTTCCTCAATCATGATTTGTAGAACTGAACTTTGTTAAAGTTCCCCAGTTCTGATGTGTTCCCTCTGCTAACTGTAGCTCCTTCATTTCTCAGGCTAGTGACACTCAGCCAAACCTCCTTATTGATTGCTATGTCAATGCCCTTCACCTGTGAGTACAGATTCTCCTCATCATGCCACATGTTGGTTAAGAATACCTTAACCAAATCTGGGTAAGTGTTCCCAGTCAGCTTCAAGAATCTGTCCAGCTTTTGAAACTTGAGCATGTCACGAACTTCATCAAGTTTCTCCTCCCTGAGCCACTCAAGAATTAGCACTTTTGGAGTAACAAATCTTCCTGCTGTATAGTTTGTAATACCCTTTTATACTCTCCTGGTTTCCAACAAACAACCTATCAAGGTAGTCGGGTTCATTGTTGTCACTGTCTGATCCAACATGTTTAACCATAGCCCTTTTGGTTCTTTCTTGTGGGTTGGAGGGAGAAGCCATTTTCGATGGACAAGCAAGAGAACTAAGTTTCTCACTCAGAATGAATAAGGCAGTGAAGTAGTGTGCGAGTGAATGCATGCTCAACCCTCTACTTAATGCAACTCAATTCTATAGATAACAACACATTGATTGACAATTCAAAAATACAAAACAGCTTTTGCAGTTTGTTGAGATTCTACAAGCAATCAATTCAAAGCGGGTTATACTTAGCTGCAGAAAATCTCAAAAACAACTTTTTGACTAGTTGACTCTCCACTGTTACAGCGCCATGTGGCATCTCGAGCTATCTCTCTCTTCACATGCTAAACATGAGTGTTGATTTGTTTTGTCTCATTTAGCTCTTCAACTAGCTGGGTTCCACTATGCATGGTTCTATTCGAATGCTTTCAGTTACACAGCAACACTTTGGTTGCATTGTAACTCCAACACAGTTCCACATGCATCCATAATTAACATTTAATCAGATATTAATATCCAGTCAGTTTTAACATGACTATTAATCAAATTTTAAAAACTGATCCAGAAACAGTAAATAATAATATGAATCTGATACAGTAAAAGAAATTTAACTGATCCAGTGTGTCGTAACCAGGATCACGACGCGAGACAAAGACCCAAAAATAAGAAAAATTTGTGAAAAGAAAGAGATAGAGTCGCCACCATAGTTTATTATGGAAAACTATGGAAAAATCAAGAAGAAGGAAAAGGAAATGGTCTGCGAACTAGAGATGAGTTCGGGAGTCGGTTACGCGTGGGGAAGGTATTAGCACCCCCACAGTGCCTGTCGTAAGACAATACCGTTAATCAAATTAATAAAATCCAATGTGGTTTACTAAATGTTTATTTTTTCCAAAAGTAAAAGATAAATAATAACAAAATAGAAATTTTTTAAAATAAAGGACCCGACAATGATTGACCTTGCTCCTACGTATCGACATCCGTAGAGGTGAAGAATCAGGGATTACGTAGTTCTAAAAGACAGTTGAGTTGTTTTGAGAATTTATTATTTTTGAATTTTTATATATTTTTGAATTTTTATATATTTTTGTTATTTTTGAAAATTGAATTTTATTTCAGAATATCATAGACGCATGCGGCCTTTTGATAATCCAAATTAAAATTAATATTCCTTAAATTAAGTTTCGCATGACGTGTGCGGTCATTTAAAACTTAAATTAAGAATTATTATTATTTTATTTTATTTTATTTTTTTAAAAAAGGGAATCCCGCATGACGCGAATGGTCATTTGGAATTAAAATTTATTAAAACAAATTTTATGTAAATAGGAGAAGTAAACTTAAAAAGAAATAACTCAAATGTTAAATTCTTAAAACTTTCTGTTTAAAGGAAATTAGGGGCAGTTTTGTAATTTAGAAAATCAGTGGGTGCAGCTCTTAATTAATGGGGGTGCGATGAATAATTTTTAATTAGTGATCCAAGGGCGTTTTGGGAATGAGGAACAAAATGGAACAGCGAAGTGAAGAAGCGAAAGCAGCAAATGAACAGCAAATTAACCTCACAATGAGAGCAACAAATGAACCTCACAATGAGAGCAGCCAATGAACGTCAGAGTGTGCCAATTAACCTCAATTCCCCCTTCTCAAAATGACGATCCCCTCTATATGAATCACCCCCCAAAATCAGTTACATGCTCCCCTCTCTTTTTTAACGCCTCCCTCCTCTAGAATATTCCCTAACCCATTTTTCCTCCACCAATCCTAGCTCACAACGTGGCGAGCAAAACTCTCCATTCTTAGCTTGCCACGTGGCAAGCAATTCTAATTTTATTTTATTATTATTAGTTATTTTTTAAAAAATTCAATTAAACTTTAATTAATTTAAAAAAAATTCTTTAATTTTTTCTCTCTTTTTTATTTTTAACAAGAAATTTCAATCAACTTAATTTAAAAACAATTTTATTTATTATTATTATTATATTTTTTTTAAAGCAACTACAAAATTGAATAAATTAATTAATAGTAAAAAAGTTTTATTGATATATTCTTACCCGGACAAAATCGGGTATTGACAGCTGCCCCTCTTTACTTAACTTTTACTTAATAACTTTGAAAATTAAAATTTCCAAGCTTTTAGAGTAAAAGATAAGTAAAGATAGAAATAACTGATTTTGTCCGCGATGAAAATATTTTTCAAAGCTTAAAACTTAAAAGGAAACAAAAATGACGTCGTAACCTTGACCTTTTCAGGACGAGAGGGCTACGAATCATCATAGCTGAAAAATACAATGTGAGATCGGATCTTGTATCGAGAGGATCACGAATCATTATGGTTGAAAAACTAAATGTGAGACCGGATCTTGTCTCGAGAGGATCACGGATCATCATTGCAGAGAGACTAAATGTGAGACCGGATCTTGTATCGAGAGGATCACGGATCATCACTGCAGACCTAAGGTTAACTTCGTACCAGCAGGTCAAACCTAAAATCATGAAAACGGGGATCTTGTATCGAGAGGATCACCGTATCTACATTTCAGACCTTGTATCGAGAGGGTCTTCTATCTTCGGAGAAAACAACTTTGGCTAGTTTAATCAACATCGAAAATGCATGTATGAATGCATGAAAACTTTGAATTTCTGATTGTTTGAATGTATGCATGTATGAATGCATGAAAACTATGAATTTCTGATTATTTGAATGTATGCATGTATGAATGAATATGTGTGCTTGGCTGTGTCAAAATTTGATTGATTTTTTCATTATCATCATTTTTTTAAATCAAATGCTTTTCAGCAATCATTGAATTTATCGAGTCAGAAAAATTTTCTTTTTCAACAATCTTTGGCAAATCTTAGGCCTGGCAGGTGAATTTAAGACTTTGTTGACTCCACCATCTATTACATTTTGCTGCATGTGTACTTAAACTGGTGGTTAAACAACAAAATAGGAAACAAGGTTTTACGATCCACTGAGGAGAGTTTAAATGAC
>Ga0209700_108740_pt1 | contig 12612 bp, 7 predicted proteins | sample SiratroredBW_FD_187528 | JGI IMG/M metagenome (GOLD analysis project Ga0209700, IMG submission 187528) | Root nodule microbial communities of legume samples collected from California, USA - Siratro red BW (SPAdes) (version 2) | ecosystem: Host-associated > Plants > Roots > Nodule | place: USA... | reverse complement strand
TATATACATATATATATATATATATATATATATATATATATTTAAAGGGAAGTAAAATATTAAACTTTATAAATTATAAAATATTTAACCACAGATAATTATGCAAAAATATCACTTCAATCTTGTGTGTAAAAGCTACTGATGGCTTAACAAATTGTGCTGCAGTTGGTCATGTACCTTGTCAATGATTTGAGGAGCCATTTACACTTCATTTTTTCTTCCTTCTCCCCCATTGCTTTTTACATGCATGCTCTTGATCTTAGAATAATGCTTGTGAGGGAAAATTTCACCCCTTTGGTGTCTCTAAAAGTCACTAGTGATTGTCTTTAGTGAACAAAGAATTTTGCTAAAAGTTGGTCTGCCTTGTGAAGGATTTGAGGAGCCATTGACTTTGATTTTCTTCCCCCAAATGTTTGATCGCATGGCATCACCTTTAATCACAACCTTTTTATGTTTCCACATGCTTAAACAATAATCCATGTTTATCTTACTGTTAAATTTGTTATCATGTCTACTTGCTATGCTATTCCTTTCTACACCTCATTTTTCTCTTACACTTCTCATTTCTTAAAAATGTTTATTGTGTCATTTGTGATTTATAACTCTTTTAAGCTCAAAAAAAAAAAAAAAAAAAACTCTATTGGTGTGTTTCTCTCCACCCTACACTTGAGCTTCTGCTTTTGGACATTATTTTCCATAAAGAATACATTGGAGATAAAGATTTTGAATTTCTAACAACCATTGATGGAAGTTTATATATGTATTTAAAGTGATGTATTTTTATCTTTTAACACACTCTATGGAAATGAAAATGCAGAAAGCTCCATAGAAATACAAAAGAAACCTTGACTTGAAGGTGCATAAAGAAATAACCAACTTGCTAACATGTTGAAATAGTCTAACGTGAAGAGTGAAAAAAATGAAGAATGCAAAATTTTGTAGTCATTATAAACTAAATTTTGTTTTAAATGCTGCAAATAACTGAAACTCATGTTTGATATTTTTGACCCTAGACATCATTGTATAGGTCGGCCACAAATAAAATAGAGGGAAATATCACTCTATTGCAATTTATTTTTAGAAGGTGTATTAAGAAGTTAAGAAAAAATGTGTATGTAATTTTAAAATTTTAGAATTATGAACAAAGGAATTTATAAGTGGTTGAATATATTGACTCATATTTTGATCCTAATATTATTATGCAAGAGAATTTTTATATGACTTATAGTTGAGAGTAACATATATAGATTTACACAATGTGAACTACGATACATTGTGTAAGTTCTACAAGTGAGAAGTAACATAAATTTAGGCAACATATATAATATGAATTAGGATTCATTATGTGAGTTCAGAAAACTAGCATAGATTTAAGCAATATAAAGTGTGAATTTTTTGGGTTGGTTGATAAATGAGTAAGTGTTACTATATTGTTCTTAGTATAACAAACATATAAGTTCCTACTATTTTCTTCCTTGTTGGGATCCAAAATCAAAAGCAATGCATCTATCACTCAAATTCCAAAGATGTTATTGGTTGATGAGAGACTGCACATGAGTGTTTCTGAGTATTGAAAATAGTAAGTCCTCTTCACGTTATGCGAAAATATGCAACACTTATACTCTTTGTCTGAATTCATATATATAAAAATTTCAATATTTAAGTTTAATATAGTTCGTTTTGTGATAACTTAAAAACAAATTTATTTTGTACTAAGTGTGGAATCAACTATTTTTTTATAAAATTTAAATTTAATTATATTAATTGATATTTGGAATAATCTAATATATGATTAAAATACTTTTACGAATACATATATATTATATTAAAAATTTTAAATTAGTCTCAATTAATTACCTAAATTAGGCCTACTTAGAAGTGATTTATAAAATTAACATCACAATATGTGGGTGGAGTCTTGTTGATGTACATTTTATAAACAAATAAACAAATACATCTTTTCACCCAACCTACTATCCATGACAGGACAACTTTACTACAAGTGATGTAACAACAATATAATTATAATATACATATACATATAATATAATATGTAGTATAACCCGACATAGGGTTTAGAAAACTAAAAGTATTTCAAAATAATATACATACAGTAAATATATATATATATATATATTCTTCACAAAAGAAAAGACATTTAACAAGAGAAGGGTGAGCTGAAAACATAAGATAATTATATATTATAATTTATTACTTATTCTACGTAGTAAGCATTATCTGTCGTATGAAATTTATTGTGTAGTTTGTTCCTTTCTCGAATCAGGATCACCATATCATGTTGGTTGCTTACCATAACTCCTCTTTTAAGTCTGAAAATAGCAAGTGAAGATAATATTTGATTATTTGATTGACGATAATAAAATAAAATAAAAAAGAATAACACTTATTAGTGCCTTTTTCTTTCACTTTTCATATGCTTTTTTTTCAACTCCTATTACTCTTTTTACTTCACTCATCTCTGCCAAAGAACCTTAAAAGGGTTAATAAATGTGACTATCAATTCAATTAGCTATAACAGCAACATTCCACCAGATACCTCTTTCATATATTCTCGTAATTACAAAAATCCATTTAAATTGGACACAAACAAAATAGAAAAAAAAGGCCAACCTAAATCCCCTTGCATAACATAAATCTTGAACCTTCAAAGAGAAAAGGAAGGGTGTATGGAAATAAGGAATACAAAAAACAAAAAAATCTCAATGTTGGCAATGAACACTACAATTTTAGTGCCTCCCTGAACTTAATGCTGAAGCTATTTTCTAAACCCTTCTTACCAACCACTGGAAGATTTCCTTTTTGCATCATAGCCACAAACTCATTGTAATCTATGCGTCCATCCTGCATATAACAAAAACATAGCTTACCTTAATCATAACTATGTACATTCTATATAAGCATCACATTCTGGCTAAAGGGTGTTCAGCTTTTGAGCAAAACATTGAACATACAGCACAAAACATTAGTGTGGTGGTTCAAAGTACAAACTTACAACTGGAACATCTGTATCATGGTCTCCAAAATAATTAGAAACAGATATGAATTCATTGATTTGATGCCACCTTGATTTCTTTTTTCAGTCAAATCAATTCTCTCAAGGAAAATAAGATTCATTGTGAGATGTAATGAATCTACTATACATGCAAGCCTTTTGGGGTATGAAGGAAAAGTTTCTTCACAGAAATGATAATTAGATTCCATCATACCAACAAAAGTTATTAGTGTTTCTTTTTCCTTTTTTATAATATTAATTCCATCATGCCAATAAAAGTTAGTACAGTTTCTTATACTTTGTGTAGAATATTTAATGATCTTTATATCTTTTTAAAATACCCCCAAAACTTTGGTAAATGTATAAGAGGAAAAAGGTGTTAGCTTTGGGAACTAAATACAAGGACAAAAAATGACTGATTTTAAAAGCTGGACTAAAAGTAAAATTTGGAAAGAAAAAATCAGGAACTAAAAACATCATTAACCCTTTTTTTATAATATTGGTGTTCCTTTTAATCAAAGGGAAGTATTGAGCTGAAGAAATTAGAGGGGTTAACTAGAAATGATACCTAAGACAAGTAGTTCATCATTTGCTATAGAGTGACAAGGATGGAAGAGGAACCAATAGAAATTGTAAATAACTTACATTATCTTCATCAATTTCCTTGATTATCTCTTCCAAACGAACATCTTTTATGCCAAACTCATCACAAGCCTGTTGAAGTTCTTCCTGAGTAATATAGCCACTTCCATCTTTATCAAAGTAAGAAAAGGCTGCAAATAGATGATCTTCTCTTTCAATTTTGTTGCGGTGTAATGTTGCAGCAAGGAATTCGCCATAATCAATTGTCCCACTGTTATCAATATCAGCCTACAATTTCAAGGCAGGGTAATAAGTTAGAGCTTAGAGTTAGCCTATTAAATGAATATTTGATAAAGAAGAGACTTAATCATAATGCTTCATCATCCAATTTTTATTCAATTTTTTTCTTTGATTTTATATCAGCTACCTGGTATATTTTATTGAATATAGTAAATTTTTATTTCAAATATCAAACAAAGTTATTTTAATACTAGAACTGAAAGCAAAGAAACAGAAATGACTACCAAATAACAGTCTTGATTAAAACTAAAACTTCGGACTTGCAATATCAAGATTAAATGAAGAATCATTAATTACTATATTGTGATCAGCCCTTTCCTTTAACTTATTTGATGTGATATCTAAATATTTAAGGGTGTGAAAAAATTCATGTCATAGACAGCCAAAATGTATGGTAAAAACTAAGGCCACTTAAATTACAGAAACCTTAACCAATGCAAAAGATATTCACTTCTCATTTATTTCGTGCACCATAATCTATGTAATATCCCTTGTTTCTTTTAATTTTATAAAATAAGCTTAAAAGCACTTACCGCTTGCATTAGATCATAAATTTCAGACTCATTAAGATTAGCACCCACTCTTTTCAAACCAGCTTTAAGTTCTTCAAAGGTGATTTGACCACTGTTGTCTGCATCTATCATCTTGAACATCTCTTTTAAGCCAGCAATTTCTTCTTCTGATAAGCTCTCAGCAATAATCTGAAAAAAATAAATAAATAAAAACGATGGTTAAATGAAAAGGTGCACATTGTAACATCTCATTTTCATCTTGTGGTCAGAAATTCATAACTAAAGACTTCCAATCCAACACACATAGTGTAAGTATCTCCATAGTCAATGTTATCTATAAGTTCAAATCACACAACACGTGTGTCAATTTTATGTATCTGTAAGTCCAAATCACATAACACGTGACTTTTAGGCTTCCACATCCAGAGACTTACTATAAGAGCCATTTTCTTGAGCTTGTTCATAGCAGAAAATTGCTTCAAGCGACTTAATACAGCAGAATCAAGTGGCTTGTCAGGAGCTACACCATCAACTTGAATCCAAGGATGACCTACAGGCAATTAAACATATGTAAGAAAGAAAATTGAGTTTGGAATGCCATATTTCAAATTTGGTAATGATGATTGTAAAATTTATGTCCAAAGTAACTGGCTTGGGCGCTCCTATAGCATAGAAAAGATTAATCCTCATAGCACAGAAGAACTACTATACTTTCTCTAACACAAAGGATAAGTAACATCAATCTTGTGATACAAAAAGAGCATACAACCCATAATTAGTAATTACTCTAATTCCCTTCATGTTGTATCCTCACGTTAAAATGAGCACTTGATCTATTATTTATTTCAAACAATTAGAAAGCACTATTCACACCCTATACTTTCTTTATTGTTTCTTCCAACTTCTAGCAGACGATAAAAAATGTTTAGTGGTAAATTAAAGATCCAGTGGCAAAATAAGTTAGCATATGTCATGTCAAGAACATGATTTGAGACTGTGAGGCACGAACTCTAACACGGACTGACACTTTTACATAGTTAATGTCTAAAATATAGAATAATGAGACACAGAATACGCAGAGACTACTGAAATTAAATTTAAGTAGCATAATAAATATCTAAATTGATACTATATTCACCTTTTTAAACCAACCTTCTATTTCGTATGAGAACAAGCCTCGTAGGTGAGAATTACTTTAAGCTGCTTTACACAAGTTTAAAAATGAATAATTTGTAAAAAATAATAGTCTGTGTTCATCCATTTGGAAGTGTTGGCTCAAGTGTCTAAGCTGTAGCTGTATAGACTTAAGTATCCAAGCCAACAAAATACTTTTTAATTAGAAACCTGATTGACTTAGTGTTGTGAGGTGTTGGAAACGTATCTGACACAGAGACACTATACTTCGAACACGGAAGCTGTCTATGCTTCATTTGGGATGTTAGTTTATCAGACAAATAAATATTTTCATAGTTAGCCCTTCTGGAATACCAACACTTAATTTCAAAAGGATACAAGACTTGTATGCTAAAAGCCATTTAAGGTAAAGGTTCGTACATAGCCATTTTTCCCCGGCAAATATCTGGTAGAGGGGTTTCAATAGCTATAGAATGATGGTTTTTGCCAAACTATAAGAAGTTCTTGCCAAACAACAAAATTTAACATCATTATTGTTCAACTAATTCCCACATCTTAGTAAAGACTAAAGTAATGTCAAGCTCATGACTGAATTATCAATTAGTAAAATTACTTACATAATACTTGATGCGCAGTCAACCTCCTTCTAGGGTCACGAACAAGCATTTTTCGTACTAAATCTTTTGCACTTTCAGAAATGTTAGGCCAGGGATCAGAAGAAAAATCAAGATCACCACGCAGAACCTGTTCAAATATTCCTTGTTCGTTTTCTGCACAACCAAAGGAGGAGAAAATTAATAATCAGACAAATATAGTGGCATAAATGTATAAGAAAGGAGATCATAATTATTGTGTCCAAATAAAAGATCTCACCAGCCCAAAATGGAGGTACTCCACTCAAAAGAATGTAAAGGATAACACCAGCACTCCACACATCTGCCTCGGGACCATAACGCTTTCGCAATACTTCAGGGGCAACATAGTATGGGCTGCCCACCACATCAGAAAAGATATCACCTGGAAGTGAAATATCATCAGTTTTTCTCCAGGGAATCAAATTACATCTTCAACTTGTACAAAGATTCAGTTAAAATAACAAACAGGCTCATGATTCATATAATTCAACCGAAGGATGGGATGGGAAGAACCTATTTGATGGAAACAGTAGTTTCCATGGAAGACAAGATAAAAGGGGTGTTCTCAAAGAAGGTGACATCAGTAGATGTATAATTCCTTTTTGTACTTGGAGAATAGCATTTGTATCCTATCCGACACCGAGAATAACCCAGAAAAATACATTAATAGCCTTTGTAGAAAGTTTATCTAAACCTAGAGATACATTATGAAAAAAATATGAATAGCCAAACACCAAGGGAAGGGAGACACATGAAATAAAGGATCATTTGGAAAATAATGGAGTGAGGAATGTGATTTTCAACAGAGGAATAGGGCAACTAGACCACGTGCTTGTCAGAGAAATGAAGTTAACAAGTTCATACGCAAGCAACAGCAACACATTGCATATCGGCAAATGCCAAGCACCTTAAAATATTAATCCAGATTTATGAAAAATTGCATGTAAAATGTTCAGAATCAAGAAATTCAAAATAATCAAAAATCCTGCAGATCAAATTCAGCTCCAATGATATCTCCATCCACTCGTGCTCCAGTCCTGTCTGAGTGTAAGTGCTCAAATAAAAATTTATCCATTTTGGACTTCAAAAGGTATTTTTTTTTTTTTTCTCAATTTGACGTCTCAACTTTTTAGTTTAATAAATTAAGTCTTTAAACGTTACAATTCATTACAACCTAACCATATCAGTTTGAATCTTCATATTTCATTCCATCTCAATCTGACTATGCTAGTAAGTATATATCCATACTCTTCTTCAGATCATACACCATGCAGGTTCACAGTAAGACTAAAATGACAAAAACTAAACTTGGCTTCTGATAAAATAAATGTTTTATTGAAATAAAACATTTATTGCACTTTATAATTTTTATACAATAAACGTTTTCTTTCTTAGTAAAACCGTTTTACTTTTAGTTGCTTAAAATCAACCTTAAAGACCAACATTAACAAAAGGATTTATTTAATCACATTATAAGCAAGACCATCTGAAAATACCTGGCTTAAAGAACACAGACAATCCAAAGTCAATAGTTTTCAGAAGTGAATCTTCTAGCTGATTGACAAAGAGAAAATTCTCAGGTTTAAGGTCTCTGTGCATCACACCAAGAGAATGGCAAGCTTCCACAACCCCCACTATAGTCCTTATAAGTTCAGCTGCCTGTCTTTCAGTATAATGCCCGCGCTGAATAATCCTATCAAAAAGCTCTCCACCTGCACACAATTCCATCACAACATGAACAGCCACAGCATCCTCATATGCACCTTTGATGGATATAACATTAGGGTGCCCAGCCAAGTGGTGCATTATCTGAATTTCTCTTCTCACATCCTCAACATCATCATCTGTCACAAGCTTCCTCTTTGCAATAGATTTGCAAGCATACTCATGTCCTGTTGCCTTCTCCACACACAAGAAAGTTGTCCCAAACTGACCCTGTCCAAGTTTTTTCCCAAGAGTGAAGAACTCCTTGAAATTATCAGTCTCTCTTTGCAACACAGAGTCAACTCGAAGCCCTGCACTGGAAACTCTCTTCACAGAACCACGTTTCTTGTGCTTCTTCTTCTCTTGTTCCTGTGCTGCTTCTATTTCTGATTTTGCCTCTTGTTTGGCTTCAGGTTTCGGCATAGTTATCTGCTCAGGAGGTTTGTTTTGGACAGGCAAAGGTGATTCAGGCACACTGGTTGCTTCCTCTTTTACAGATTCTCTATTAGACACTGATTCATCAGGCAATTGAGACCGCCAAATTGCTGCAGAAACTGATTGAACAAAACCATTTTTTGAAATGCTAGGACCAGTACATGTGTTCCCCATATTGCTTCACACTGAAAAAATTTGTGCTACAGCTAACAAATATCCAACTTTCATCACTCGGATCTAAAAACCTACATCATCTGCAAACACAAGACACAAGATCTGAATATGAACTTCAATTCCTTCTGAGTGAGCATCAAAGTCAAACCCCAAGTACTGAACCAAAATTTTGTTACAATAATCAACAAATCCAAAGATTCATCCTCATCCAACTAAAATGAGAGTTAGCTTGGACCGGAAAACAGAAAGAAAATATTTTCACTTTTCAGACAAAATAAAAAAAAAAATTAGTAGATAATGATTGGTATTAACAATAAAAGTCACCAAAAAGGGGGAAAGCCATAAAACTACAAAAAAATAGCAGAATGCAATGAATAGTTTGAACAGTTGAATACCCAAGTTAGTGAAAAGAACAAAGAATCGAACTTTATACAACTTCAAGGACACCCTTTTGAAAGAAAATAAAAATAGACTTAAAAGAGCACAAATCAAAATCAGAAACTACAAAAACCGTACATGAAGGTGAACAAATTAGAGGTCAAGGTGGCTAGAAGAGAGAGAGAGAGAGAGAAGTTAAAGAATGAAGCATAAAGAAAGAGTACGAGATTAGACAAACCTTGAAGTTTACCTGGTCAGTTGAGGTTGATGAACCGCAAAGACAGTTTGGTAGATATACATGAGTCTTCTGCTTTGTTTGTTTGTTTGGCGTTGTACCTCTTGGACCATGTTACACTGCTTCGGTGTTTTTGTATTTCTAATCTCTCATGTCATTTTATATATATTTTTCTCAAATATAAGAAAAAAAGTAATATTTAATTTTCTAAAATATAATAAATGTAATTATTTTGAAAATATATACATTCAATTTTGATTATCATTTTACTAAATTTTTTTATAAAATTAAATAAATTTAACTAATTTTTTTTTACAAAATTAAATATTGTTTATTGTATTTGAATCTAGACTGAATCCAACTTTTTCTTTCTGTCACTTTTTTAATAGAAAGAGATATATTAAATTGAGAATGAATCTGGTGCAGATACACTTTTTTTTTATTTTGTTATTACAAAAGAAATGCTAAGATAATGGAAATTTTCTGCCTTGTCTACTTTTAACATCTATATTATAAAATGTTATATAGCGAGAGATTTGAAATACGAATTATTAATTTAAAAAAATACCAATTTAATTGTTAATTCTTTTATAAAATTACTTATAGTTATAAAATTTAAAATTAATTGAAATAAACGAAATAAAAAGTATACAAAATTGAAACTAAATCAGAATAGTTGGCTTTTAAAAATGAGAAGGTTACAACGGCATAAAGGATCAAAATAGAAAATGACAACTTATCAAAATTACAATTTTGTTAATAATATATCTATAAATACTTAATTTATACTATTTTTTTCTTGGTGCATTATTTACGACATTATAATTATTAATAAAATTCCGATATTTATAATCTGAAGGACAAATTACTACCATTTATATCAATTAACATGTCACTAAATTTTATATATACAATCGTTAAGATAATATAGACATTTTAATGATGGAATTAATAAAAAAATATTTTGAATAAAATTTCTTAAAAAAATGTGATATTTCCATTTATATTTATAATTTAATGGTTGTCTTGTCAATAAAATAAGTTCATGAAAAGCTAGTGGCATAAAATTTGCGATATTATATTCAACATGTTTGCGGAGATGAGTGGGAAAACGAGTGAAACGCGTTTTGGTCTGAAAGAAGAAATGCGCTAATTCCGGGTTTATTGTTTTTGACGGAAGCATGATGATACATTAACCACCATCTTATTTTATATAACTAACTACATATTTTATTACATGATTTAAATTACATTTCAATTTAATATTTTATTATGTAAATAATTTGTGAAATAGTTATTTACTCAAAAAGATGATTGTCAAAATATATATTTTCTTAGTTGAATTTGCTTTTTTATTTACTTTTCATTCAATGTATTTGTAAATAAATTTAAGGTCAATTATGTTTTGGGTATAAAACTATTATAAACTTTGTAGAAAAATTTTGTATTAATTCAGTCCTATAAAGTATAAACATATTTTTGTACATTTTAATACTTTAGACAAAAAAATTATTTAGTTAAGTACTCAATTAAATGAGAATTTAAAAAGTTCTCTTTGTATTATTTTCTTATTTCTCATTGGCGAAGCATCGTGACCAATGTTATTGATCTTATTCCTGTCACTTAACAGAATGTTTTTTTCTTTTTTTTAAGTTTAGAAGGGAAGTTTTATTTTCTTAACTTTGATTTTACCCAATTCGTCTTGATCCGTGGCCATATCTTTTAAATTGTTTGGATAAGATGTTTAAAAATTTAATTTGAAACTGTTATCAAATATTTCAGCAATTCAAAATAGTGTAATTTCAAATTTTCCTAAAAGTTAATGAATTTTAATTATTTTTTCATGTGGTTCCACACTATTCACAACTCTTCATCCCTGTTCTGCTAATTTATTTTATCACTCTTCGTTCTTAGAGCACATTGTTAATTGGTTTCTACCCATTATTTATTTATTTTCAAAATAGCAATGAGTAAAAATACTTAATATTGTTTTTTATTTATTAAATATTTAAAATTATGTTCGAATTATTAAATACTTAAACCTTTTTGAAATATTTAATATTTAAAATTAATAATTATTTTAGTAATATTTAGTATTAAGATTTTAATTTAAAAAATCACTCATTAATATAAATTGAATTACTTTATCTAAGGAAATTAAAATATAAAATATTTGAATTATTTTAAACAAATTAAATCTATAAAAAAAATAAAAATATTCAATTGCAAGTAATCTAAGTATTATCTATTTTATTTTATATTTAAATTCGTTTTTGTAAAATTTTAGCGGCATATTCGATTGTTCCGTTTTTCAAAATTAAGTAATTTTAGTCTATTATTAATATATTATTTAATAGCTAGAGTTGTTGCCATAATAATAGGTGGTCCATTGCTAAAGTTTATTGATAAACCATATATATTAAATATATATTAAATATGTTAGGTTGACTTTTGTACACAGATAAACAAAATATATATATATATATATATATATATATATATATATATATATATATATATATATATATATATATATTAGTTTCGATTCGTAATTGCATGAACATATCAATAAAAAGGTCATACAGTTAAAATTTTATAAAATCTAAAATTACATATGAAATAAAAATGTTTTAAATGTTTATTTATTGAATGGCTAAAATTCCAGTTATTTTTTTAGGATGGAATAATTTTTTTTCTCGTGGCTTAAAACTTCTTGTCTAGCCCCTCTCTCCATCATTTGGGTAACTTCCATCACATGCACTTCTCCTGAGAATTTCATATTGTAGTTTAATTTTTTGAATTTTGGAAATATTTTGTTAGTTTTATTTAATTTGATATTCTGTAATTGCTGAAAAGTTTCACTATATTTAATATACCACTAAATGTTGATTTAACATATATGAAATGGTAATATAGTTTAAACTTTTAAAAATAAACATCAAACCCAAAAGCACTACATTTGCATTTTATTCTCTCTTAAAAAATAACTCAAAAAATTAGAAGTCAAAGTAAAAAGGTTTTGCAAAAAATATAAAGTGTTTGATAATTTAGTTCACTTTTTTTTTATTGTCGCGCATTAATTAGTTAGTTTTTTAAAGTTACATTTCACTCTCTCTTTTTTATTCCAAATTCAATTAATATTTTGAGATTATTTTTTCCAATATATCTTGTCTAATTTCTAATAAGAAACGGAAAAACAAACTAAGCTAAAGAATTTTAAGAATCTCTAAGATGTTTTGTATGTAGAAATTTATACTAGTTTTTCATTTTAGTGAATAATATTTAATTAATAACTCGTTAAAATATTCGATATAGAATTTTGGTACTTACTTCTTAATGTGATTGTTGACCTATGTATGATTACAACGATTTATTATTATTTTTTCTTTGAGGCTCATATTCTCTAAATCATATTCTTTTATATTAACAATGTCAAGAAAGAAGGAACAACAAAACGAAAAAAAAAAAAAAAAGATCGAGAGAGAAAAAAATATTGCACGTTTCTCCCAA
>Ga0209700_108739_pt1 | contig 12616 bp, 8 predicted proteins | sample SiratroredBW_FD_187528 | JGI IMG/M metagenome (GOLD analysis project Ga0209700, IMG submission 187528) | Root nodule microbial communities of legume samples collected from California, USA - Siratro red BW (SPAdes) (version 2) | ecosystem: Host-associated > Plants > Roots > Nodule | place: USA... | reverse complement strand
AAAAACAAGCTTGTAAATGAAGAGTGTCATCATATATATATATATATAAATGGTTAACTCTTGTACTTGTTATTAGCAATAGTATAGGATAATATTTTTCTTTTTTCTTTATTTTTCTCACATTCAAATTCTCTCTCTTTTCACTATCTTTTCTATTACAATTCCACATTTTTTTTCTACATAATTGAAGCCTTGAAGTTAGAAGAAACGATAATGTAATGACAAAATTTAGAGATGTTAATTTAGGTATTTTTTTTTTCTTTTATGTGATTACATGAAATACTTTATTGACGTAAAAAAAAAATTTGAGATGATCATTTGAATATATTATGATTAGTGTTTTATTCTTTGAAGTGATTTATGAATTTTTTGGTGTATTGACTTTTTATCTTTATCTGATAAATAGTTTCTTTATCATTCTTGCTTAGACCTACATAATCTCACGAGACTTCTTCAAACGTTATCTTAGGTCCTTCAATTAATAATTTCTTTTTTACATGTTGAAATTTTGTATGTTATAGTCAACCAATATGTGATTGGAGGGGAGTGTATTAGCAAAAGATACTCTGACACTCAAGTTATGAAAAATTTAGCCTTTTATATCAAGAGCCTAACCACTCAAACATAACGAATTAAATATATATTTATGTAAAGGTTTAAATAATTAAATTATTAAACATATAAATTTTACTTCCTCTTAAAGATTACATGTCGACAATCATCTTTATGAAAATCTATATAAAGATTAAGTTGCTAGAAAATCAAGCATCAAGAAACATCAATGCATACTATTGTTTATAGTTCTTTGATCTTAAATGTTGTGTGTGATAAGTTTTTAACAGAAGAATAAAAAACTTTTGATCAAACAAGATGATCAAAAACTTTTAATCATAAGTTACTCAATTGTAAAAAGTCTCATACTTATTTTTTCTTTGAGAATTGTTTTCATTTGATGAAATATTATTTATTTTGTAGAGTTAAAACTAATAATTAAATACTTGTGTTCTTAATTTTAGGAAAAAGATTAAAAAGTATAACTAAAAGTGATTTAGGTATTTGTGATGACTTTGAATACTTATGTACTTGTAATAATTTTTTTTATTAGTAAAATCTCTTTAGTTTTCATAAGCAAGGTCTAATGGCAATATGGCAATTCTTGCACAACACTAGTAAGTGCTCTGACATCCCCAAATTTCTTAATAGAATAATGATATAAGGATTTGATTTTTTTTCTTTTGAAAAACATGTAATAAATCGCTTAAATAATGAGTAAAAGAGAATAAATGACAATCTTACAACAAGTTATAACTTAAACCCTATAAGCATTCACTTACATAATTTTCATTAGCTGTACATAAATATTATACAAAAATTTTTGTACAATTTATCATACATTTCAACCATTCTATCTTCACTTTATTTAAACAACAAATAGGTTCACTATTGGATTATTATGTACAGTGGGGGAAGGTAAGAAATGACCACTATTGGACCATCTAAAACTAAGAGAATTTCTTTGAAAGTCACAGAGACAAATAAAGAGCTAGCTTTTCCACTAAAAGTCACAAAATTTTACAGTGTATCGGTGCTCCAAATCCTTGTTGAAAAGTAGTCAACAATATTTGCAGGGAAAGGAAGGAGTGTGTTTTGAGCCGCCATTAACATCGATCGATCATTCCATTAAATTTATATGCAATAAATAAGAAAAAAAGTGAGATATAGATATATTTTATAATTATTACACCTTAAATAAATAAAAATAAAATGAGGAATTCTTTCCAGAATTTAAGAACAACAAAATTTCTTTTTCTAATAATAAGTTTTTAAATCTTATCATAACAAAATGAATGAATAGTAATTAGCAATTAATAATAAATAACAATAACAGTGGCTCCATTAATTTATATAAAATCCATACTGTCCTTATTCATACCACCTTACCATCTTTCTTATTTTTAAAATTCATATTATCCATCATGTTAATAAGATTCATACTTTCTTTTATCATGGTAAAATTCAAACTATAGAGATCACACAAAGTATAATTCTGATGATAACATCATCAAAATAACATGACAATTGGAGAATGACTAGTCAGGATAGATGATCATATTTCATACTTTATCAAATAACAATACTTCAACCTATCTACATTCTCAAGGAATTTAATCCTCCATAATCGGATTGTCCAAAATGATGCACATAATCATGGACCCTTCCCAATTAAGGGAAACAACAACAATACTATCATCAATAGAAATTTGCAGTGTGAATTTTACTAGTGGAAATTACCGCACAAATCACCAAGCAATTGAAAGATAAAATTTGTAAATGAATAATTCCGAAAATTAAAAATTTTTAGAATAATAATTCTATAATTCTTTGGGAGAAATATAAAAATTTCTAATAAACGAGATTAAAGAATAAAATATAAGGGATTTTAGTGATTTTGAGATTCATGGATGTTGTACCGAAAAACAGTAAAAATAAAGATTAATATATATAAATATATTTTATGTCCCTTTCTCATGGTAAATATCCAAGTCCAGATTTAAAATCAAGAACAAAAATACTAGAGAGTTAGGAAGCTTGTGAGGCTTAGGGACACCTCATCAAAAAATAGTGAAAATAAATGTGCAATATGCAAATCTCCTTTTCCTTACCTTATACACCTTATACGTGTGATTTTGTGGATCTTTGGATTGTGTTATCTGTGTGGATTTTGGGCCAGAGTTGCTTATTTATATGGCCCAATGTAATGATTACACAATTGGAATCTTGTTAGTCTCTAACGAGGAGTTGGTTAATGTAATGAAAAAAAATGATATGTCACTAAGTAATGATTTTTATATCTAAGGTCAGTTTATCTTATCTGGACATTAAATGCAAACAATACTCAATTTTATCTCTTCTAATATTAATATTATTTTATTATAAAAAATTTATAATAATGAGGTTACCTCTAACCCTTTCTAGGCCCAATCATTCGACTCACTTGATGTGTGGAACGGTGTAGTAATGCAAAACAAAAAAGAGATGTGAAAAAACTTAGAGGAGATGTGAAAAAAGCAAGGTCGTATAGCTTGTTGATATGGATAACATAATAAAACTGAAAGTGATCTTATAGCCAAAAGGCTTAGTGATACAGTATTGAGAGTGGTGCGGATACGGTCTAAGAGTGATGCGGATACGATCTAAGAGTGATGCAGATATAGTCCAAGAGTGATGCGGATACCAAGAGGTCAAAAATCGAGAGACAATGCATATCAAGCAAGCTAAAATCGAAAGACTCATAGATGCGGAATCAAAAAGGATGTGAATATTGTATCTCTTAAAAACCGTATCACTTAAAAATAAATAAATAAATAAATATATATATATATATATATATATATATATATATATATATATATATATATATTTACAAAAATAATAAATTATTCCAATTTTTCAAGATATTGTGTTATCTCCATTATATTTCATTTCATGTGAGTTATTGTGAATTAGTAAACTTTAACCATACTTCAAGTGTCACTTTCATCTAAACTTATTAAATACTTAACTTCAAAAGCTGTTGAATCTTAATTGTGGTGTAAATGTATTTATGACATCTTAATGGAGGTAATGAAGTTGAATATGAGGCTTTTACTAGCTAGTTTAATAACTTTTGGAGAGACAAATAATATGTTTGATAGTATTGTAACAATTTCTTACCATGTTTAGTAATCAAATTGAATAAATGTTTTAGTAATCAAGTTGAATAAAAGTTGCACATCTTAATTCTTTTCTACTAGTTTATTTTTTTATGTTGTGTTATATTAGAGTCCTCCATTAATATTATTTGAATATACAAGTATATGAGTATAGATATAATTTTAAGATGATCGCATAAATTAATTCAAGTGCTATGATTACAAAATGTTTTGTGTTGAAAGTTTTACTCCTGATTATATCTAATAGACATTTAATTTTGCAAATCCATCGTTTATATATTTTATAATCATTTTGATGTATATACTAATTATTTTATTTAAGATAAATTATAGAAAACATTAAAGTAGAAATATTTTATCCATTATAAACATATTTCTATTATTTGATTGAATTTGTTAAATTTTAGCGAGTTTCACTTTTTATTTAATATTTTTAATTGTATAGGTTTTGATAAATTTCAATCAATGAAAAAAATATGGAAAAATACATAAAAAGTGTTATTAACATTTTTCCTTATACAAGTTATTTGTGCTTTAGCAGTAATATTTCTCTACAAACCCAAAATTCATAAATAACATATGTGTATATTTTAATTTATAAAAAATAATATTTAAATAGATGTGGTATGATGAAAAAATGTTAAAAACCACATAATACACTCAATGACTTTTATCCTTGATGATCACAGATTTAAATTCTAGGTTTGACTTGTGAGGAAGGAGACGCCGTATCTTACGAGACACGCACATTGTAACATTACCTGCCAAACATTTGACACCAACACAGAGGTTGTTCATTGGACACGACACATTGGAGCATCCCGGCTACTGTAACTGGTTTAACAGTCCTCACTATTTATTTACAACACGGTTAAATTCCAAATTTCGTAACCTTTCTACATATTAACCTCTTTTTTCCCATAAATAAACGTATCTGCGTTGCAACTTCCTACCTCTATCTCTTCTCTTTAGACCATTCCTCCCTTCACATTCATCATTCCCAGCATACTTTCCCTTCCAAACACCAAATTTTCTAATCCTCCCTCACACAACAACATGAAGACTCGCACCCCTACCAAAATCTCTGCATCATGGATTCCCATTTTCTCTGTCTTTTCCTTCATTCTTGGTATGCTCATCACAAGCAGGTATGTCTCTTAAAGTCCCCCTATCTCTTAAACTCCCCCTCTCTCTTAAATTCTCCCCCTTTAATTGTTTTAAGCTGCCAAGATGTAAACTTTGGTTTGTGGGGCTTGTTTTATGAGAAGTTAAACATCATGGTCCGATCCTGGGAATTTGTTTGACTGCAGGATGTGGGACCCACCTGAATCAAACGGGATGCTTATTGCGCAGCATCAGCGGGACCAACAGCTGCAAGTGATCTCTGGGGACTGCGAGACCAAGAAGGCATGCGTCTCTTTCCTGTAATTTTTTTCACAGCAAAGTGTTCCGTTTTGTTTTGCTTTGGTTTTTGAAATCTCCTTGCTTTTTTCTCATCAGATGCAGCCCAAGGATGCAGTGAGCGAGTTACAGAAGACCCATGAAGCCATCCAGTGAGTGCCACCTGGATTCGGTTTCAATTTCTCCAGATTTGTTTGAAGTTCAATTTTTTTTTTTTTTCTAATTATTGATGCTTATTTTAATTTCCTGGGAGGCGTGCCAGAGCTTTAGACAAACAAGTTTCCATGCTTCAGATGGAGCTAGCTGCAGCTAGGAGTTCTCGTGAAAGTGGGATCTCTGATTCGAATACTTCGACCACCACTTCCGGGGAAGATGCTCCAAGGAAGAAGGCATTCATAGTGATTGGCATAAACACCGCTTTCAGTAGCAGGAAGAGGCGTGATTCAGTTAGAGAGACTTGGATGCCTCAAGGTAAAAAAAAAAAAAATCTGTCTTTAGGAGTCAACTATAAAGGCACAAAAGTTTCTAAAATGGAACCATATTCATAACGCCTGTTTTTAAGGTGGTAGTTGCCCTAATTCATTTCTAAACTGTTGCGTTTTGATCAGGTGAACAACTTCTTCAGTTGGAAAGGGAGAAGGGAATTGTTATCAGGTTCATGATTGGCCACAGGTAATTCCGGTTTTGTCAACTGCGTGAAATTATCAGGACAATATTAAGAGAGAATTATAATAACGCCTTTAGAAAATAATGGAACATTAGCGTTATTATCTGAGTTAATGTAACGACACAAAACGTTCGTTCTTGTTTGTTTACCAGAACAAGGTTGTCTCTGTTAACATTACTTATCTAACTGCTAGATAAAAAAAATGGACACCTTTCAAATGGTCATGTGTAATCAACATTTTGAGTCCTTACCTAGTTACCTTAAAGAACTATGATTGACTACAAAAGTGGCTTCTAATGCCAATTGTCCCCTCCGCAGCCCCTTTGTTAGTCAAAGACTCTTACATCTTATCTATTTCAAGTTGTCCGTTCCTTTGAAGTTTGAATCATATTATTGCTTAACTTCTCTCTTAACATCAATACTCGTTGAAGACATCGAAAATATTAATATTATGAGATATGTTCCATATATTGTAACAGTTGGTACTCTGCCCCTACATGTGAGATTGAAAAGGAAACTCATGAAACTGATATTAATTTCCATGTTGAGTCAATAAAATATTATTTTTTTATCAATTTCATTATAATTTATTAGTACAGAGTCATAGAGTAAAATCTACTTCATAGTATTTTATCTATAAGAAGCACATTTTAGTATAAAAACTGAGTTTTGGAAGTTTGGTTATATGTGCATGAGTAATAATAATTGTTCCCCTTTTACTCTGCACTCTTTGTGAAGGGATGATTATCGTTACCTTGCCAAGAAACATTTCAATTTACATGTACATTATCCTAAGTGAACGATGAAATATTTATATATGGGTTGCTACTGAACGTCGCTAACTTATGGATATTGTCATTGTTGTCTCAGTGCGACTTCCAACAGTATTCTAGATCGAGCTATTGATTCAGAAGAAGCTCAGCACAAAGACTTTCTTCGCCTAGTAAGGCAGATCATTGTTAACAAAAAAGACTGTGAGAAAACATTGGATAATCTGACTTGAGTGTGATATTTGGTTTTCATTATGTTGTAGGAACATGTTGAAGGTTATCACGAGCTGTCTGCAAAGACAAAGATTTTCTTTTCTACAGCAGTTGCAAGATGGGATGCTGATTTCTATGTCAAGGTGGATGATGATGTGCATGTTAATTTAGGTATATGCTATCTCAGGATTATTGATTTCTTGTTTTTCCTAGCCATTTTATTTTCTTTACCACCTTTCTCTGCCCCATTTCTCTCACAAATAAGCCTTGATATTCTAACATGTGTTGCTGTTAAGGTGTCCTGGCAACAACCCTTGCTCGTCACCGATCAAAACCCAGGGTCTACATTGGATGTATGAAATCTGGACCTGTCCTTTCTAGAAAGTAAGTCCACTGTGCTTCTTCTGGCTACCCTTCTTCTGTGCCCATCATTGTGGTTTTGTATTTATGTTTGACGTTTGTTTCGCATCTTAGGGATGTCAAATACCATGAACCTGAGTTTTGGAAGTTTGGAGAAGAAGGGAACAAATACTTCCGACATGCAACTGGGCAGATATATGCAATCTCTAAAGATCTGGCCACTTACATTTCCATCAACCAGTACGTATATGATTTTCTGATCTCTAGGCCACTACTATATACTTTTTGCTAGATTTTTTTGTGCAGGAATAAGTCTTCATGCAAGATGAAAGTTCAGCATTTTTTACTGAAAGAAAATTACGTATTTTGCATGATGTTGGAACCCTGTCTTAATTGTGATCAACCCTACTCCCTTTTAGTTGTGTTATCTTTGAAGCGACGATTTAGTTTCATATTGACTAATGACATGACTTAAATAAAACTTATAAAAGTTTAGGGTGCTCCTATTTCTATGTCATGCTTTGATTAACATAGGAAACATTTTTCCATGACAACTTAAATTGATACTGACATGAAATTTCAGCTCAGGGATCAGTCCATGTTTATATAACCAGTAAGAATTGTCATGGAATATTGTCCGCACAAGAAATTTCATGTGGAATCTAAATATGACTGCAGGCCTATTTTGCATAAATATGCTAATGAAGATGTCTCGCTTGGTGCTTGGTTCATTGGTCTTGAAGTTGAGCATATTGATGACCGCAATATGTGCTGTGGAACTCCTCCAGGTACATAACCTGAAATATGTAACCAAAAAACCATCTCTAGTCTCTACTGCAATAACGTTCTGGTATTTAGAACTATTGTTGTTCACTGGCAAACACTCTCTATCCCTATATGTTCTGGCGGCACTTAGCTAGAATTTATGGTTTTGTCTTGCTGTCACTTTTTTTTTATTTTTATTTTGGCAATGATCCTAATTTATGTTTGATGTTTGTGTAGACTGTGAGTGGAAGGCACAAGCAGGTAACATATGTGTTGCCTCATTTGATTGGAGTTGCAGTGGAATCTGCAAGTCAGTGGAGAAGATTAAATATGTGCACTCAAAGTGTGGTGAAGGGGATGGAGCTGTTTGGAGTGCTTTATTTTAGAATTTTTCAAAGGAAGATGGTTTTTTTTCGGTGGTTTGGAGAGAGACTAATTATTTAACTGCAGCTGGAACAAAGGCATTTATCAGTTTTGAGAAAGATAATTTTCTGCAAATAGCTACATATAACAAGGGTAAACAAGGCTGGTTCATAATTTTTTGTGGAAGCTGAAGGTAGCAATTGCATGGATGTGGATATGATGGCCTTCCAGTCTTAATTTTAGTGTGGGGGAAGGTATCACAACTGTTGAAGGTGGTACGTAACAAAGTCAATTCTATTTTATAATTTTAGTTTGTTCCTTTTATACAATGTTTTTGTCCATTTTTGGACTAGATTGGTTGTTATGCCCTTTGTAATGAAAAACAATGTATTCATACTTCTGCTAATGCGTTAAATTTCATCACTATTTCGATGAAATCAAAGGACAAACTCTAAAATATTTACGTTTGACTGTAAAAATTATTTCAAACATCTCCCACTTGATTATGAAAAGCCATAAGGAAATGGACGTTGACAAAAAATAAAAAATAAACTTCAACGGCTTCAATATATCAGGTCAAATTTGCCTTGCAATTACAACTGTCACTATGTGACCATAACCATCGTGGTTTATTTGTTGCCATTGTTGTTTCTACTGATTAATTATATTGTTATGGCTCCTAGCATTATCATTAGTAGTAATGGTATTAATAATATCATTAGTGGTAATTGTAGTAATCATCATCATAATAATTATAATTATCATGGTTTTAACTGAAGGCCATTGGTTAACAAGTTAACACTGAAGAATTTCCAGATGTATTGGTAAATTTTTTATTTTTTTACATGGTTTTAATAAAACAAGCTTATCGTTTTAACTTCTAAATTAATAATTTAAGACAAAACAATTTTTTGTGATATTTAATCAAATTAGTCGTAACTACTTCTAAATTAATGCCAAGACAATCCTAAATCAACTATTATTTTCTTTTCAATACCAAAGAGTTCGATCATTTTCACTTGTAGACAAGTTTCAGATTTTTTTTTATTGCCGTCTTTGGTTAACGTTTTTTTTTTTTCTTGCTCCTAGTCTCACTAATAGTATTCTGACTACAGCTTGTTTCACGAGTATTTTTGGCATAGTAAAGATCTATAGTGTCATTTCGATAATTTATTGCTTCACTTCTTATTTTCATTTTTAAAAACAACAAGCACTAATAGCTCTATATATAATATCTTAATTATTTATGGCATTAATATTCATTGGCTAGTGCGATGTAAAACTTTTCTATGCTGTGAAAAAAATTATAAATGATTAAATCTCGTAAATTTGTTAATATGAATGATAATTTTCTTACAAAAATATTTTTATTATATTAATATATATTTTTACCAATTCACAGTAAAAATATTACTATCAAATCATGAAAATTAAACTTTGAAATTGTAACGAAAATAGTTTAATTAATAATATTATCTATTATTATTAATTAATGTTAATTTTGGTATGACGTCTTATGCTTAACAATTAATCAATTAAGTAACTTGCCATTTAGTATGTATTTGGATTTCACTTAAGAAAAGTTGAGCTGAACTTAGTTCAAAGTGGAAAAAATTTTATTGAAACTTTTAAGTTATTTGGAATTTGAAGTGAATTTTAGTTACAAATTCAACATGTTATTAAAGTGTTTAATAAAAACTCATAATTCATTTAGATGTTCTAACTAAAATCAACATATCCTGTGTAATAAAATGTGGTTAATGTTATTAATTGTATGGCTATTTTGGTATCCAAAGGATAAACTATATCAATATACATGGAAATGATCCAATCTATCATATAAAAGAAATTTAATTTTAGCTTTTTATGATATAGGATGATCATAGTAATTAATGTTTTTAGGATCTAAATTCTTATAGTTCTTTATGTATAATTAATGTTTCATCTTAATTTAGTAAACACTTTTAGCACATGGAATACTAAGATATTAATGCCTTAGTATACTTGAATAAACATAAGATATTATTAAATAATTGTAGAATTATTTATTAATCAAGTAGATATTCACCCACTCTTGAAAATAACTTTTAACCTCATGATAAAATTAAGAATTTGAATAACAATTAAATTTTGTTTAAGTGATTCACTTATTAGATATATATAAGTTAACTCATGAGGTTTTGACAGTAATATACGTAAAGCTAACTGAGAACTATATTAATAAAAAGAGATATTATAATATTTTTCTATTGATTCTTGAAAATAAAAATATTATTTCAAGCTAATCCAATCATAAAGTTATTATTAGAGAGGTACCAAGATCAATAAATTAATCTGAATAATTTATTACTAGTTTAATGTTAGACATGTAAAACAGATAACAATTGGTATTACCAGTTTAATATTAAATCTGTAACTACTATTATCTTTTATCTGAATTTTTAAAAGAAGAAGCAATGGTAAACAGTTTAGATGCAGAGTTGTAATCTTAGAATTTTAATTTCACTAAATCTATTTATTTCTAAACTTATTTGTTGCAATTATCATTTAATGATTATTATTGAGAGAATTTATTTATATATTATAATAATTAAGAGAGGGGAAAACATGGAATAAAATGTCTAGATTTTGTGTGAAATGAGATGGTAATTGTGTTTGATCGCGTCCTCCGTCTTGGGCGGTGTCAACGAGGCGGCGGAGAATGGAAAACGCCGATGTATTCTTGGGCTTACAGGACTTCCTCGAGCGCATGCGGCAGCCCTCCGCCGCTGAGTTCGTCAAAGCAATCAAAAGGTTCCTCTGAGCTCTCATGCTTTTTACATTGCGATCACGATTTAGGTTTGGAATGGGAACCCTAACTAACGAAGTGAGATTTTCGCAGTTTTATCGTTTCGTTTTCCAACAATGCTCCTGATCCCGAGAGGGACAGCGCCTTGGTTCAAGCGTTCCTTGCGAAAATGGAAGCGGATTTCAGGGCTCATCCACTTTGGGCTGGTTGCTCTGAAGAGGAGCTCGAAAGTGCCGGTGAAGTCAGTTTCTGCTTAACTCGTAACATGCTTTTTGTACTTGTTGTTCGCTATAAATGAAGATACATTTCAATTTTACAGTAACTGATCAACTAACTTACTCTACTGTGACCTCACATTGAAGATATTTCAAGTTTTATTTTCTGCTCTGGATCTTGGGTTGATTGAATTGGGTTATTTTTATGATCACTACTACAACTCGCACATCCCTTCGTGTCCTATTTACAGTTTTTTTCCTCAATAATGGTGAATTCTGTAAGGCACATATGGAGATCTAAAGTTTTATGCATAAAATATAGAACTGAATTGAAACATAAGGTAGAAATGTTAAGGAAGACTAGGGGGTCTGCGAATAGCAGTATAGCACTTATTAATTAATGAATTGCTGTTCTGGGATTGTGTCTGATTATCTGAGATGATTATTTTAGCCCTTGAAAACGTCGAATTTGGGTGAGATGTTCATGGGCACCGGAAATTTAGTTGAAATGGACCAATCTGAATCCTCATCTTATGACCTGCTTGTTTGTGTCTGTTTAGAGAAAAAAAATTCTGTTAGAAAATTTGTCTATTAATAAATAGAGGAAAACACTAAACGATTGACGCACCCCAGTGCCAGAGGCTCCTTGCTTCGTGAAAGTATTGGATGGATAGTTGTACAGTCTTTCTCTTGCATATGCAAAAAGGCCGTGTCTGGATTTGAGCTCATGGCCAACCGGTCACCAAGGTACAACTTTACCGGTGTGCTAGGGTTTGCAATTAGAGGAAAACAACAAAAGTATAAAATAATTCTTCAAGTGCTTCTGTCACAAGTTTAAAAAAGAAGTTTTTAAAAAAAAAAAAAAAAAGGCTTTGAAAAAAAGCTTAATGAAATCACCTTTTATTTTATTTTATTTTATTTTTGTTTTGTTTTAAAGCTTGTTCAAATGCACCTTTAGAAGCTAGGCAAGAAATGTATTAATTCAGATAATATATAAACGTTAGAGAACTGTAAATATTTGGACATATACAAAAAGGCTACGGAAACTTTGCATGTCTTAGTTTGAAACGGTTTTGTTAAATAGCCGTTGTAGCAGCACTATAGAGCTTTTGCAAAGAGGAGTTTCATGGAACTGTGATTGCGACTCTGTCTACTGTTGCTATTGTTACAGCATTCATTTTGCTTCCTCTTGTCATCTTTGGCAATTCTCCAGCCAATTGAACTTTTAACATTATACTTGTTTTTATTTATTCATTTTTATCTGTATACAGAGTACTTTTTTATACTATAGGATATGTAGTTTTATATATATATATATATATATATATATATTTTTATTATTTATTTCTTTTTTTTTTTTT
>Ga0209700_108736_pt1 | contig 12623 bp, 8 predicted proteins | sample SiratroredBW_FD_187528 | JGI IMG/M metagenome (GOLD analysis project Ga0209700, IMG submission 187528) | Root nodule microbial communities of legume samples collected from California, USA - Siratro red BW (SPAdes) (version 2) | ecosystem: Host-associated > Plants > Roots > Nodule | place: USA... | reverse complement strand
AAAAAAAAAAAAAATAAAAAAAAAAAATGAGAATGAATTGAAACAATATATAGGTTCCTTAGACTCCTAAAGTAAGAGCAAATATGAAATTAAAAGCCAGCTTACCGCAACGAAAAAACTAATAAAGACAGGACCTTGAATAAAGAGCCCCTTCAATGGAGTAAATGGACTTGCACCATATCTAGATTATCATAACCACGGTGAGGAAATTAACAGCTAGTGAAAGAAAAGATCCATGAAATTTGAATAGTGAAAGAAAAGATCCATGAAGTTTAAATTAGTCCTAAAACACTATGGTTCATGTGAACTGCTGGCAAGTTATGTCAGTTTTTAAATATTAGCAATAACTAGTCTTCTAACATATACACAAGTTAAGCAATAAAAGAAATTTAAATATTTAATTTATTTGCATTATAGATAAAACATTGATAGATTCAATTGGATGGAAGAGAACAAAGAGAAGATTGACAAAACTATGTAACAAGGATTTTTATGATACATGTGTGGTCAATGTAACCCGATGTAAGAGAATATAGGAATAGGAATAGGAATAGCCACCAATGTGTACTACTATCAACCTCCCCCTAGGCAACATAGGAATAGGAACCCAACCTTTCCCAAGGAGCCTAAGGTCGACCTTCCCCCTTTCCACGATAGAGAAGATGTTGAAGAATATCTAGATTGGGAGATGAAGGTCGAACAGATTCTTGAGTGTCACCAAGTAGATCATGAGAGGAGTATTGTTGGCTACCTTAAGATTTCAGGGATTAACAAGGTATTGGTGGACCTCACTTGTTAGAGACCTTAGGATCCATAACAATTACCAAATAAGGTATTGGAATAAACTTAGGGTTGTCCTAAGGAAACACCATGTGCTGTCCATTATGACCTGGAGTTGATGGACAGACTCCAAAGACTCCAACACAAAAACCTAAATGTTGAGGAGTATAGGCAGAAGATTAAGTTACTTTTAGAGAGGTGCATACGATAACAATGTCTAGGTTCCAGAGTGGCCTCAACTATTGGGATGGGGTTAAACTTCTTCCCTATAATGGTTTCAATGACTTAGTTCAATTGTGTGTTAGGTAGAACAACAACTAATGAAGAAGAATAGCATTAGGAGAGATTAGCCTACTACATTCTCTTATCCTAGGAAAGATTCTAAGAAGAGGGAGGGCTACCCCTCCAAATCAAAACATGAGGTGCCATAGAAAGAAAAGGAAAAAGAGAAAAGTATAGAAAAAGAAAAAGATTCCTTTTAGGATAAATATAGAAAAGATTCCTTTAAGGAAACCATGATGCCTTGAAAGAGGACATTACGCTTCTGTGTCTCAACAAGTCATGATTATGCAATTGCACTTTGCACCTTTTAATCCCACACCCCCTAGACTAATGAGTGCTAGGAGCTCCCAAGCTTATAAATAAAGGTCTACCCCCTCTTGTACTCACTTTAAAAATTGGATGAGAATTGATGTCTTAAAAGCTTGTCTTCTCTTCTTCAAAGTCACTAAAAATTTGGGAGTAATCTTGTCCTAGGTTCACCACCAAGGAACCTTCCATGGAAATGAGGATCTTGTTTAAATTTCTTTCTAGAAACTTGGGAAAAAGTTTGAAATTTACTTGGAATCTTCTGTTGTCTCTGAAGGTGCTTCCTCAGTCTCTCTATGGCTTGAAGCAATCACTTCAAGCCTTGTTTGGCAAATTTGGTCATATTATGCAGATTTTTTAATTGAAAAGGAGTGAGACAGATCATTCAGTGTTTTTATTTTATTGTCACATCTTTTAGCAAGGGCGTTTATCGTATGGTCTATGTTGTTATTACAAGAAATGATATCACTAGAATTGCTCAATTTAAAGAGCATTAATTCAGCCACTTTTAGACCAAAGATATGGCTATCTAAAATATTTTCTTGATATTGAAGTGACATAATCATAAGGTGTCATCATTTCACAAAGAAAACACGCTTTTGATATTTTGGAGGAGATAGGCATGGAAAATTGCAAGCCCATTGATAGTCCTATGGACTCAAATTAGAAGTTAATGAGAAACCAAATGTGAACTTTTCTTAGACCCAAATAAATATAAAATGTTGGTTGGAAAACTCATTTATCTTACAATAATAAGACCTGATCTTTTTTATCCAGTGGGAGTTGTGAGCCAATTTATGAAAACCCCTCACATTGTTCATTGGAATGTTGTGATTCACATTCTCGTATATGTAAAAGGGAGAAGCCAGGATAGGGATTGTTGTATGAGAACAAAGGATTTACTCAAGTCTTATGGTATTGAGATGCAGGTCGGTTGTCCCATTGATAGGAGATCTACCACAGGATACTTTGTATTCCTTGGAGGGAATCTTGTATCTTGGAAAAGTAAAAAGCAAAGTGTTGTTGCTCGATCTAGTGCAGAAATTGAATATTGATCTATGACCCTAGCTACATGTGAACTTGTGAGGATTAAACAACTCCTTCACGAGTTGAAATTTTGTGAAAATGAGCAGATGAAGTTGTATTTGTGACTAGGTAGCTCTTCATATTGCCTCCAATCCGATGTTTCAAGAGAGAACTATACATATAGAAATTGATTGGCATTTAGTTAGAGAGAAGTTGTTATCCAAAGATCTTATTATTGAGCTTGTTAGCTCTAATGAACAACTCGCACACATTCTAACTAAATCTCCAAAAAGACCTAGGATTCAATTTGTATGTTACAAGCTTGGTGCATATGATCTATATACTCCAACTTAAGGGAGAGTGTAGAAATGTAATATTATTTTTTATTATTTTTCTTGTGTGTACCCAGCTTCAAGGTTAGGGGCAAGTGCTTTGCCTCTTCTTTGTATCCTATATATACAAATAAAAGTCCAACAATGTAGGTTGCAACACTATGTTCTCAATCCTCCCATTTGTTCTAGTATTTGTATGCTCCAACTTACAGGGGAGTATTATAATTATAGAAATAAGTTGCAGATAAATAATGTCTACATTATACATATATTAGGAATGTTAATATTCATTCTCGTATTATATATTCATTATTAATGGATATTAGAAACCCCTCTATTTATTGTAATGTTTTCTTTTTCAAAATATAAATAAAGAATTCGTGTTGTCATAAAAACACAGTGTCAACACAATGGCTCTGTCTTTCCTACAATGTAACAATAGTGTTCTAGTCCCTAACAGCCTATAACCAATTCTATAAGTTGGTTAATAACTATCTACCTGCTTTCCAACTCCCTTACAATGACATCCCCTTTTTATTACTCCTAACATATACCTATCTAATAAGTGGCATGACATCAAAAAATTTCCATCTAGTAAAAAAAAGAGCCATTACACTACTCCATATTAGTTAACAAAGGGCAATCACAAATCAACTCAAAGATTGCTCCACTAATACATTATATCACCAAACAAAGTAATTACATCAATTGTACCAGCTAAAGCCTGAAAAGGCCAAGCAAATTGAAAAACCACTTACTCCTTAAATAGCATCTTCATTTTTTTCTGACCTTCAGCAACAGCAACGGGATCCATAGCCTGAAAAATGAATCCATACTGTGATTATAGAAAATGTGGTTTCTGGTACAACCATCTATAACATACATGTAAGAAAATCCAAAACTTCAAATTTCAATAAAATGGGAAAATACCAACAATCTTGACAGGCACAAGGAATTCACATCCAGCAACCAAAGTTATTGTTTTGTACAAGTACAAGTAGTCTATAATAATTGAATGATAAGGTCATCTATATATTTATGCAGAACAGAAGAGAATATCATCAAACCTAATCTTACACACTAGAAAAAAAAAATTGGAAGCTAAGTTTAGGCATTAGTTTGTGTAGTACAAATCATGTTATAATCTTGATGAAGCCACAATTATACAATATCTTTCAAGAATACGGTATTCAGGTGCAACAGAACCATGGATCCACCACATGTAGGAAAATTTTAAGCTTAATTATATCTTCTGTCCTTGAAAAATTAGTCAATTTGGCTCTAGTCCATACAAAAAGATTCCATTTGATATCAATTTTGTGAAAATACATGGTTGTAATTTCTATCATTATTCTTTTCTCCGTTTTGGTGGTAAACATATCAACAATGTCTGGCATAACCTGATTGTGCAACTATTACCAACTGCACAGCATACATCCAATATTCCAATAGTTAAAACTACCTTAACGATAAAAAATAAAAATAAAAAAAATGACTGGAAGATGTATAACTGTATTACCTTATCCTCCATCTCTTCCTTTATTTTTTCCATGTGAGGCCTCATTAGCTACAACACACATGAAATAGTTAGGTAACAAGATAGATTAGAATATAGAAAAAAGTTAATTTATTAATAACTACAAGCTTGAGGACCTTCACAGATAAAGGGGCAAAAGAGATAGGGAGAGTACAGCTGAGAACTAATTAACTAACTTGTGTTAGGAATATATTAAGTCAAAGAGAGGAGAGGGGACAGAGAACAAACAGTTCCATCCAAATGTTTAACATTTATATCCTCCAACCAAGACATATGTGAAAGAAAGGCAAAAGAAACACAAAAAAACGATTGCAAATACATTAATTTAGCAAGAAACAAGCCGCAAAACATACTGTAAGCTTAGAAGTGGCCTTAAGTTGATTTATTAAGAGTGGAATTGTTGCGCTTCGAATCAACAGAGTTGTTAGAACTATGGCTGCCCACCTGAAACAATCAAGTAATACGGTGATGTGTTTTCTTGGATTTGTACCATGTGCCACCTATCTTTGTTGAAATGTGAAGACACAGATCACTGGAATTGGACCCAGAACATGAATCTTGCATGGTACCAATCCAAGAACAATCTTGCTAGCATAATCCTGAAACCCCTTAATTGTCAATAAACTTTAAAATATTATGAAGAAATGTATTTCCACTATTCAGTATTTTAAGATGAAGGAACAACCTATTGGATATGCATACCATGTACTCATCATGGAAGAAAAAATTACACCATAAAGTAACTATGTTCTCCCATAAAAGAACACTCTTAGTCTTTAGGCATATAGAGAATATTAAAACTTAATATTTGGGGCAAATCAATTGCTTTAGTACTTATTATGCATGGTAAATCAAGCTTAGTAACTGAGAAACCACAGAAGTTGATAGTTAAAATCAAAACCACAATCTCATAAAAGCAAATCATCCAACAATGACAACTTGACATGCATGGCATTCTGTAAATTTGTGGATATTCCTCAGAATTAAAGCAGATTTTAAAAATGTGCTTTAACTTATATCTCTTATTGAAATTGTAGAGGTAAATAAGTATAAACTCACCAGTTCAATCCAGTGTAGGAGTGCATGGCATATATAATGTACTGCAAGGCCTTCACAGGTAAAATAGAATCAGCAGAAGCAATTGCAACTTCTTCAAGAATGGGAGCCTGAGAAGTTACAGCTTCCATAGCTTGGTCTTTGAGAACATCTGCTATGTCAGACATTATTTCAATCTTATCGGAACCCTCATTAGTTGTTGACATATGTCGACATAAATTATATCCAGAGCTTGGAGAAAGAAATCTGTTTGAATGCACTCTATGTCCAGAATAGGCAAAACACTGCATTGATCCATCAACTGAGTTCCCAAACATCCTTCTTTGGATAGAATTACTAATTCCTGCTGAAGGTGACTTCTCATCAGGGCATTCACGTTTCCCTTCATCACTATGGAGAACATAACTGAAAGACGGGTGGCACTTTCGATTCATGAGGTTCCCTCTTATCAAGAGGCAACGCCTGTAAGCCATTTGTATTCTTTGAAATCTCTATCAAGCAACAATAAGTAACCAAATTACTAGTGCAATCAGGAATACCATGCCACGTTGAGAAACAGCATTTCTGAGATGTTTGTCGGTTCACAATTCTGATAACAAGAAAAAGCTACTTTTTCATGCATAACATCGTATTTTCACTATTTTCCTCTTATGTACCCTTAGACCCACTAGACTCATAATCAACAAGCATAACTACAATTTCCTAGGTTAGTGTGGAGGATGAACACTCTTTCAACTGAACACCCTAAGCCTTGGATAGATCCACCTTAAGGAATGCATGCATGTACAAATGCACACATGAATGGAGGATGCCAATATTCTCCCACTTGTTCATCAGAAATAGTACATTAGGTAGTTATAACTTCAGAGTTTTAGCGTACTCCCAAATGGGAAACTTGGTAACATGTTCCTTCCACATAACAAGTTGAAATATTTAGTAGTTATTGCGCCTAATGAACTGTCAGTTGTTTAAGACTATAATCCTGTTTGGATACGAAGCTAGATAGAATTTTGAGAGCCTCTCTACTTAAAAGGAGTTCTACATTTCTAATCGAGAATCTCTCAAAAAGCACTTGTAACTTAATTCCACACAAGCCCCACATATCTTAGCAAATCATAACTTTTAATTATTAAAATACTTCCAAAGATGTCATACTCGTTCAAGAAACAAGTGGAAGTATATGAGAGCCACTATTAGTGTGCGTGGTGTTCTTTTAACAATTGGGTAGGGCACTGAACAGGATTTGCCTAAAACCTAAAACCCATTTTTTTCATTTGTTTCATAGAACTTTAAACGACCGAACAAGGAGATATAGAACGAATAGATCCCCATCAACGTCATCAGCATGAATAATCAGCAAAGACAAATGGGCTAACCCTATAAAACCGATATCTACAGAAACAAAACATAATGCAGCAATCAGACAAATAATAATACACATTTTATTTATCAGGATTCTGATTCGTGGATGAAGAAACAAAGCACAAATTCTAAAGGCAGAAGACAACATGGTAACAAAAACCAGACAACTCGTACGAGGAACTAACAAACCTGGCGACTGGCGAGTTGCTGATGCTTCTGCTGCAGAGAAAAAAAAATAGAATACAGTTCCAATCTCTTGACACTAGCTACTTCAGTACATTCATTTGACAAATGCTGGATTTTTTTTATTATTATTATTATTATTATCATTATTATTATTATTATTATTATTATTATTATTATTTATTTTTTGTTATTCTTATTTTTATTGTTATTCTTATTATAACCCTACAAAATTATATGTTCAGATTCTATATGAACTATCCCGTCGATACAAATTATTTTATAGAATTTATTATAAAGTTATAAAAATAGATTACAATTATAAAACATTAATATCTTCCCTCAAAATCAAACCATATTGGTAGCAGCAAATTTAAAAGATCTTCGGTCTAAACTTTAAAAAAATTAAGTCATAAGGAAGTAATAAAAAGAATACCACAAGAATGTATATTAGAAAATATTATAAAAAAACCAAAAATATATAAAAGACAAATAAGAGAAATACTTAAAAATATTATAAATATAAGACTAAAAATAAATACGTCATCATCTTTAAAAATAAATGAAACATAAATAATTCATAAAGAATAACCATTTAGACCATGTGTAGATAATTTTACAATAAATTTAAAAATAGTACAAATATAAAATTAAGAATAAATATGTTATCATCTTTAAAAATAATGAAACATAAATAATTCATAAAAAATAATCAACTGTGTAGATAATTTTACAATAAATTTAGATCCAAAAAGATTAGATAATATTATATAATATATTCAGAATCTTTGATATTTTTATTGTACATCACAAATATTAAATACTTTAAATAGATAAGTAGTCTTTGTAATAAATAAAAATTGAATAAAGAAATATTTTGAAGTAAAATATTATAAAAATAAAAGAGATTGGTATTTTAAAAAAGAAATAGAAGATTTTCGTCTTATAGATTTAAGGAAAACATTGTTGATCGATGTATATATCTGAAGGTCAGTGGGAGCAAGTTTATATTTCTGATTCTGTATGTTGATAATATCTTGCTTGCAACTAATGATCTTGGTCTATTAAGTGAGACTAATAAGTTTCTCTTTAATAACTTTGAAATTAAATATATGGGCAAGGCATATTATGTGATAGGAATAGAAATATTATGTAATAGATCACAAGGATTATTGGGTTTGTCTCAGAAATCATATATTAATAAAGTTTTAGAAAGGTTCAAAATGGATAAATGTTCAACATCTCCCACTTCAATACAGAAAGGAGACAAATTTAATCTTATGCAATGTCCAAAGAATGATTTGGAACGGAAATAGATAGAGAATATCCCTTATGTATCTGTTGTTGGGAGTTTGATGTGTTCTCAAACACGTATTAGGCTAGATATTAACTTTGCATTGAATATGCTTGGTGCAAAGAAAGTCTTAAGATACTTATAAGGAATAAAGAATCACATGCTTACTTATAAAAATTCAGATTTTGCTGGTTGTATGGATACTAGAAAAATTACATTTGGTTATGTGTATTTTTAGTCAGAGGAGTGATTCCATGGAAAAGTGCAAAGCAGTTAGCCATTGTTGCATTTATCATGGAAGTTGAATTTGTGACATACTTTAGGTCATAGTTTAGACTAATTGGCTACAAAATTTTATTTCAGGACTTGGAGTTGTCAACAGTATTGCCAAGTCGCTGAAAATTTATTGTGACAATTTTGCAGCAGTCTTCCTTTCTAAAAAATTAACAAGTATTCCAAAAGTACTAAACATATGGAACTGAAATACTTTGTCATTAAAGAAGAAGTTCAGAAGTGTAAATAGAACGTGTTAGCACCGATCTTATGATTGTTGGCCCTTTAACAAAAGGGTTACTGCCCAAAGTATTTACTGGCCATGTAGAGAATACGAGCATTATGTGTACTAGTGAATGTTAAATGGTGTATGTTGTTATTAATGCCTATTTGACACTCTAAGCTTATTATTGTGCAGGCTTCTGAAATATATGTTTTTTGTCTTATGAATATGCATGAAAATTATGATTATGATGTAGAAAACAAATTATGTTATTGTTGATGAAATATGACATTATGTTTGAACCGTTACGAACTTCTCATAATGAGGTCATATTAAGGAGAACAATGATACACTAGTGCATGGAAGGGAGTGTGTTGATTGAATGACATGTGACCGTCATGACTCTTATTGTTCCTATATCTTTCAGTATGACGAATGATGAAACCAATTTATTGAAGGTCATTTAATGCGCATTATGATTTATGTAATTTATTAAATCATATAGCACTACATGAGTCAAGTGGGAGAATGTAAGAAAATAAATAAATATATTTCATTAATATGACTCATGTGAAATATAGTTATGAGCCTGAATGTGATTTAATAAAATAGAATGACCTATTGGTAATTATGGGAGGTTATTTACTTTATAAATATCTTATTCTAATAAGCCTTATGGATGTTGGTTATAGAAAGAAATTAGGGTTCTGTCTCTACAGTGTGAGGGTTCTCCGCAATTAACCATAAAGAAAGTGTGTGGGGAAGGAGACTGACTGAAAGAGATAGATTGGGAAAAGGAGATTGAAGTTCTTTGATTAGGTCTCTCATGGATCAATGTAAGTCTCTCTTACTATTATATATATTATGTGAGAATCGTATATTCTAAGATCCTGTGGAACGTATGTTTATGATTGATTTGTGAAATTATGATTGAACTTACAGGAGGGTATTCCATTAGGTGTTTCCATCCAAAGGTTGATTTGTATGCAAGTTGAAATCCCTAAAAAACTCAACAATGATGAGAGAAAACTTGTTAAGGAACTTGATGATTTAAGCAAAGGCAAGGCTGCTACAGGTAGGAGATAGTATTTTTTGGGAACTTTTATATCTATCTACATGCCTTTTTGTAGTTTTGAAAATATTATTCTTTCATATAAACTCATTATTCTTTTTTACACCTTTCTGAGGGCAAATAAGCAAACGTTGAACTCTGGTGATAAGGATTAAATTGTGTTGGTGGGGGTGATAAATGCTAAAATTACTTGTCATTGTACTTCATTTAAGCACTTTATTTACAAAACTTTGATTCTTTCTGAAAAATAGAACTTTCATTAACTTATAAATTGTTGATAGAAGTTACTTTTATTTTTAAATATTTTGGTGCAGCGAGAACAAGTTAGGAGCAACTCATTTGCCAAGCAGATTAAGCCAGCATAGAAAGCTTTTGTTGAGTGGAGGAAGCTGAATCTGAGTGAATTAGGTGAGAAAAAACAATTTGAAAAATTACTCAGTTAAGCAAATACAAGATGGCACTAAATGGAGATGACACTAAATGAACAGAGGAAGGTGTAATTCAAACACTTGATGTAGTTGAGTGAGCTAGGGATGTGCTTAGCATAAGAAGAAACCTTCAAGAGGAGAAAGGGTAATCTACTAAGCGAGATGTAGAGAAGTTGAGCAACTAGGAAACCTTCAACTAATAAAGTTGTTTGGCCTTATAAATAGAAAGAAGACTGACTGACACGAAGGGGTTAGAGGGAGAAAAATCTTAAACATTGTGCCATCACTTGTTGCTTTAATTTTCCGTTGTGCTTAGTGAAATATCCTACTCATTGTGACTATGTTGCATTGTGTTGGAATTGAATAACATTGTAACTTTTCATTACTTATTGATTCATATATGCATGTGTTCAATTTTTTACTTTGGTATGTTCTAGTTCAAAGTTCGAAACAGTGACGTTTAGCCAATCCAAATATGAATTGTCATTGGATCTTCCCTATTTATGGTTTTATTCCCCGATTCCAAAACCCTCTCAATTAATTATTCAGATGTTAGATACCAAGAAAATCAGCTTCCAATATTCATGAAGTTAGTTACTATAATTTTGGTCTCAGTTTGTTCCTTTTGCCTATCTTGTTGCGACTTGGTCATCGCCTAGTGGATGAACCTCGGTCATCGCCTAATGGATGACCCTTGGTTATCGCCTAATGTATGAACCTCTTTATTGATATGCATATCGCCCAAAAGGTTATGTCTCCACACTTGATATTTTGCAAAACTAAAACTTAAGATCAATAACATTATCGCCTAAAAGACGCTCTATGATGTATCATCCAAGGGACGAGGTATTCAGGTGATGTATGACGCATATTCCTTAAATGGCGAGCTTTATCATATCTCTGAAAGGGTGACACCTTTAGTCATTACCCTTTGCACGTTTGGCTAATTATCCCTAAAGTCTAGGATTGTACACAGCCTAATGGCATATACCCCTACCACCCAAGTCAAAGAATAAAGAGGACAAAAAAACCAAAGGTTTGATCAGAATCTTTCCAAAAGATTAGGTTTGTTCATGCTTGTTTGAGCCTCCAACCAGTTGTTCGACCCGAATGCAACCCCGAAGAGATCACTCTAGAAACATGGAGCATCAAAGAGAAGTCTTCTACTTGTAAAATTGTTTGAAATAATTTAGAATAATTTAGACCTTGTATTTGGGCTAAGAGGATAATGTTTGGGTTTTGTATTTGGGCCATGGATAGAACTGAGTTAGAATAAGATAGCATAATTCATCTAGGATTAGAATTGAGAATTCTTAAGCCCAATGTAAACCCTAAACATTCTAAGAGTGATTCTTGCGTACCAAGGGCGTTGCACACAAGCAAGGAGCACAATTAACATGTGCTAAATGTGGCGCTTAAGCATGGAAAGTGTGAAGGCCACATGGCAACATTTTATTGGCTCTTCTAGATCTATGTTTTTGTGTTTAAATTTGAATTTTTTGAATTTGACTCTACTTTGGAATGACATTAGCACTATAAACAAATGTGTTGGCCTCTTGTATTTTCAACATTGAACGAGTAGAGAAACTATGTTGAATTTTGACCCAACTTGTTCTTGATTTCATCATTTTAAGTTAGCATGCCATTGAGTGACTAGCTTAGACACCCTAGGAGTTTGCCTCTCCTCTTTTAGAGCAACCTTTCCACGATTCATTTCATTCTTCCAACAAAAAACTTCATTTCAATCCAGTTTCTGCAACCTTCAACCATCTTCATCCAAAGAAAAAACTAAAATCAAAGAAGAAGCCAAAATCGTATTAATTATGTGATGGTGAAAATAGTGTTACTTTTCATAAAAGTAAGTGCACAATCTATCAAAATGATGAAACTAAAATGTTTACTGTCAATAAACCTTTAAAAGAATGATATGGACAAATTTTCAAATTAATGAGAAGGAAGATAACTGGCTATGGCACAGGAACTGTGGCCATATAAGTTTGAGACTAAACTCAAGAAACACAACCTCATGAGAGGTTTGCTAGAAATATCATTCAATGACAATCGTCTTTGAGAGGCATGTGTCAAAGGAAAGCAAGTTAAGGTCTTATTCTAGAGCAAACATAACATTCCAACTCAAAGACCCCTTGAATCAGTACATTTAGATCCTTTGGTTTTGCTAGAACTGAGTCTATTGGTGGTAAAAGATATGGTCGAGTCCTTGTTGATGACTTCTCTAGATGGACATGGGTCAAATTCTTAAAACACAAGGATGAAACTTTCAAATATGTAAACTTTTCAAACAAATTCAAAGTGAAAAATACATGTCCATTGTAGCCATTAGAAGTGATCATGGTGGTGAATTTGAAAATGAAAACTTTCAAGCTTATTTCAAAAACTATAGTATAAACCATAACTTTTGTACTCCAATTACACCACATCAAAACAATGTTGTTGAGAGGAAAAATAGAT
>Ga0209700_108735_pt1 | contig 12624 bp, 1 predicted proteins | sample SiratroredBW_FD_187528 | JGI IMG/M metagenome (GOLD analysis project Ga0209700, IMG submission 187528) | Root nodule microbial communities of legume samples collected from California, USA - Siratro red BW (SPAdes) (version 2) | ecosystem: Host-associated > Plants > Roots > Nodule | place: USA... | reverse complement strand
TCAGTCAATCCGTATAAAAATAAGTATAACTATAATTAAAGATTTATTACTCTTTATTCACATCAATTATGTTGAATCTCATACAAATAACTAAAATAAATGTAAATGACTTTAGTAGCTTCTTAACGGTAATATATATATATATATATATTAATCACATAATTAATTTATAATTTTAATTTGAAAGTGATAGTAAGGGTATTACTAAGTTGTCAGAGATTCTCTTCTCACAATGTTGGTTATTACAATTAATAATTGAACCAAGTATTGCATACTTTTATTTCTTATTTCTTAATGTCTGGAAAGTTCTCTATTAGGACTAGAATTAGGTTAGAGTACTGGTTAACCTAAACAGAAGACTGAAGAGTCTAGATACACAAAAACGAATATCAGGGGATAGGGCTACTCCCCAAACATACACCCTATCTCCCACTCTCCTCAATTTCAATTACCATTCTTATATTAAATATTACCACAATTCAACCCTTCTATTCAATTTTTTTTATAAAAAATATTTACTATGAAAATAGACAGGATTTTATTTTTAGTATCTCAATAATACTGGAAATAATCTATTTTTATTAAAATATTTGTTGGCATGGGGTATTAATAATAATTTTAATAAAGTATTTAGTTTTTAAAATTAATCAATGTTTTAATGATATTGATTGTTAATATTTTCCAAATAAAAATATAAGAAAGCATATAATATAATTTTAACTACAAAGTAACGAATATTTAAAAATAAATAAGAAACTTTAAACTGGTAGAAAATTTAAAATAGTGAAATAAATTGGTGTGTTTTCCCTCTTGCCTATTTTCAAAAGCAAAGTTTTTTATTATTTTCAGTTTCTTCAAAAACTAAGTGATATTCTCATTTCATAATATACTATTATATTATTATTAATTGATCTTTAAATTATATTTCTCCTAAACTAATGTGTTAATTATTCAACAACTATTTCATTTTTCATTAATGTATTCATTGACAATATGATGTTATTTTATTAAAAGTGTACTACCTTTTTTGAATTATAAGTGAAAATAATACATTTAGTTAAGTTATTTTTTTCATTCCATAATATAATTATAAGTTTTTAATATATATATATATATTGAAGTAATTTCAACTTATATTTATTAAAATTTATGTTTAAATTTAAATATAGGGTCGGGGCTAATTAGCGCCCTAAGCACAGGCTAAGAAACATTAAATACATATTTGAAACAGAAAAAATAGTAATTTAAAAATATTATTAAATACGTTTATTATTAATAATTATTTTATTATATCCAAATGACTAACTTACCCATTATACTACATGGTATTTATTTTCTCCGTTTTAATAATGTGGCCCCACCTAATTAATATATTGAAATTGTGAGTTGTAAGCTTTTAATAGCCACATCCTCATCCAATGCAAGGAATCAATCATTCTTTTTAGCAGTAAGTCAAATGACCAACTCATACTTAATAAAACCATAAAAAAAAAAAAAAAAACTAAAATCGAAAAGTGATAACAGCTGTCTTTGGAAACACAAATTAATAAATTAAACGGATAAATTTATAATTTTTGGAATTGATAAATTATTTTACCGAATTAGCAATATTTAATAAGAAGTTAACAAATTAATTGTAAGTGCAAAATGACATAAACTAATATAATTATATAAATTTTATTAGTATGTATTTATAATTTAAATTTTTCTTTAAATAATTAAATACTTTTAGTATTTTTATTTACTTTTTAAAAAAAATTATTTTAATAAGTCATTTTATTTAAATGAATTCATGTGATTAATATTAATTAAATTAAATTTTATTTATTTTTAAATTTAAATTCTTTAATTTCTCAATTCAAACTACTGCAGTATTGAATTTTATTTTTCATAATTTTTACTATATGCAATTTTTATATAATATCATATAATTAAAAGTTAATTACTTCTATAATGTTATATTTTTTAATTTAAATCACATAAATAGTTAAAAATAATTAAAAAAATACTAAAAACATTACAATACTTAATTATACTTTATAAAATTGAAATAAATCCCAACAAAAAAGGAAATTAAAAAAATACATATTCAAATATTAAAAAAATAATATAATAAAATTAGTTTAGTTATAAGTTAGAAGTTAACTCAAAAATAAACAACATTTATTGTAAAATTAACTTATAAGTTACCAAAATAAGCTAATAATTAGTTTATTATTTTTACCAAACACATTCATAATCTAATAAATTAAATTGTTTACTCACAACAAATACATCATTGGGCACAAACACAAAAATTATCATTTGAAAGAATAAAATAATTAAAATTTAAAAAAAAAACTAAATAGGTTCCTTATATAAACTTTCATTATTTCTCCTCACACAATTTAATTTCAGAAATTTTTTCTTCGGTTTATTGTGTTAGTAGAAAATTGAATGTTTTCTTTTGAATAAGACATGATAATATTATGTCCAAGACACTTATAAATGGTAATTCCTTTCCATTTTTTATACACAGATGATTTAGAATTTTTCATGACATCAGTATAGTTAATTACTTTTATATTTTCATTTAATTACTTCGCCAAAGATATAAAAGTCTAGAAAAAATAAAGTTAAAGAAGTGTTAATAAAAAACATAATCAAAAGAAGATAAGTTATACATTAACCAACAAAGTACAAATATTCATTTAATTTGGTAACAGCTCACATTCAGAAAAGTACAGTTTTTTCATATCAAATAATGCCCACAAAAATTTCAAATGTCATTTAATGAAAATTGACCTTGTATGTACTGTCAAGCACAACAATATCATCATATATTTTGGAACAAACAAAAAAAGAAAAAAAAATATGTTTTAGCATTTTTTATTTATCTAATTTATATCTATACTAAAATTAGAATAACTTTTTTTGTCCTCATAGTATTTTAAGAAGATCCACCACGTCCATTTTTTTTTAAGTAATGACTTTAAAAAAAATATTTTGAATATCTAAAAAAATGGAAAATAACTATTCTTCACTTTTTTCTTCTCTCTTGTAATTGTCTAACTGAAAGTCCAATCCTTTTAATAATTAAATATACCGTAATTGTATTGCGTGATGGTTCGATCAGTTAGTAAAAAAAAACAAGTGAGATAACAAAACATGTTTTCGATTAAGAACAAACAACAAACTTTGCAAACCACCTTTATCTTGAAAACATGTCATAAGTTTTTTTATAATGTAATTCGAAAAAAAAAACTAAACAGTTCACATTTCAACGATTGTTTCTTTTCTTTGGATGATATTATGATTTTGAATGTGGCTCTTCCTTCAAATAATCACACCTCCTATCTTGTTTAATAGATCTAGCTTTTCCGGAATTAAAAGCCCACGATGATATGAAAGGGAAATGTTTCCTCACTAAGATAAATATGATCAACAAAAGGAACAATATTGGTTCCTTTTAACTTCTATCTTTATCGAATAGTTATGAAAATACATCGACTACAACATGTTCAGTCATACCAAAATTCCTTTCATGGATACTAATTTCTTTACTCCCACCATTACTCATTATGTTATCTATCATATGGTAATAGAAATAAAGAAAAAAAAATACATTATAAAACTCTTCCGCAACTAAAAATAGGGAAAAAATGTCTCTGAGGGAGAAAATATAATTACCTCGTCAACTTGTGAATGCTTGTGCCTTTTACTATTCTTTCCCATATTAATAACATATGGATTTTTGTAAGATGAAAATATTGGACAAAATGAGTACGGGTAAAGTAGTTTTAACAACTTTAACAAACACAGTTCTTTTGTATTTTATTTGTGACATTTAATTATATTTTTTCAAAAAGACATAATTGAAATTTATAGTGATTTAATTCCCTTAAATAGTGCTCTTAGGATATTGGTCAGCATTGTTTTTCAAATAGTAATATTAAATATGGTTATATTGGTCAGCATTGTTTTCTTAAATAATAATATTAAATATGGTTAAGTTCATCAAATATGCCAATTTTTTGCTTTTATATTTGAGTGAAGTATTATCAATAAGTTAAAAATATTAATTAATCGATTCAAAATTTAAAAATATTTTCATAATATATATATATATATATATATGATGAATGGTATCAAAATTATAAATAAAATAAGTCTTTTTCTTCCCTTAGCTTTTCATTATTTAGGAAGACGGATTAAAAAAAAATAAGAAAATAAAAAGAAACACGAAAATTAAAAATTAAAAGCAGAACAAAAATTTGACCGCAGACGTTCTTTACAACCTTGCGAGTTTAATAGAAGAGTAGTAGTTTTCTATTATATTTATTATATAATTAATTTTTATTATTAATTTATCAATATTTATATTAATATTAAAATAAAATATATAATAGTAATAATTAATAATAATTATTAATAAATAAATAATAATTATTAATAAATAAATAATAAATTTAATAAATACAAAATAAAAAAATCATAATAATAAAATAAATTTCTAAAATAATAATAATATTAACAATAATTACTTTATTTTATTTTATTTTATTAATCAAACTTGCAATATCACTCACAATTTTTCTTTTCATTAAACAGATATATTTTTCACTCATTACACTTTAAATTCATTCTTCTCCATTCTCTTGAGTCCATCTCAAATACAAACAAAACCTTAATTTATCTTTTAATAAATACGTCAGAATTTTTAACTCATTTGGTCACCAGAGAGTAACCTGTTCCATCCTATTTTGAGTGGAGCAATTACGATTACATTAATCAGATTTTGCTATCGCTAACTATTTGATTAGACTAAAGAATATTAAATGTGTAAAAAAGTTAAAAATAAAAATAATGAATAAGTAGGGAGGCAGAAAAAGTGGTATATGAAGCCGAAAAACTGTTGTTGGTTTGTAATTGAGGGTCAACATTGGTATTAAAAGCCAGCCATTAGATGGATAGGTACTGCTAGCTAGAACGTTGGTTGATGAGACTATGACGTCATGGTTACATGGATAGAAGAGAAGAGAAAGTGAGTGGTGGTAGCAGAGTGGGGCCCAGACACAGATGACTAATAATTGTTTACGACCTAGCATATAGATACCGGTGGGGGCCACTGCAGGACAAAAGGGTCACTTCACTCACTCACTCCACTGGCAGCCGCATGTTTAACCATGGTTAAGCTTTTACGTTGACTCTGGTAGGGTTTAGACGCGTAGGATTGAAGCATCAGAAAACGAGGGGTCAGACAAACTCTTAAAATGCGGCGCCAGCAGATGCCATGCCACTCTTCATCGAATCAAATCTTCGATTACACGATTTCAACCGTTATGCGCACCCCATCTTACTTTTCTTTTCACATGTATCAGTTATAACTGCATTCATATTAATCATAAATCTTAAAATCAATTATTACTGATAAAACAGCTGCTCTACAACATAAAATGACAAGTATTATACAATTTTTTAATATATTACTATTTATATACAATCAAACTCTTTTATTTTTTATTTTACCTTATTTCTCTTATAAATTATCCACAAGCTGATCCGTCTGTACAATATCAATATAATCAGAAAATGAATTCATTCGTATGTAAACTATCCGCTCACTGATTACATATACAATTTGATCTGCCAGTAGATCTATATGTAATAGAGATTTTAACTGCATATAAACTAATTTTTTATAATAAATTAAAATGGTAAAAATCGTTTATCATTTTATATTAATTATAGTATCATTTTATATTGCAAATAAAGAAAATAAGCAAAATATTAGACTAAGATAATAATTAAGTAAAATATAAAAAAATTAGTTTTATAGATTAAGAATTTAATAAAAACTCCATTAAAGATACTAAATTTATCAGATTTATAACTTAATTAATTTAATTCTTAAATGGATAATATACAATTGGTTTGCATGCATTCCAAATTTAGAATTAGCGTGAGGGGCTTAGTTCATACTTTAAGAATTTTTTTAAATTTGTATTGTTTATGTTTTTTCTTAACATTTTTATAATCGAGGTCAGTATAACGATGGTGAACTCAACTCAAGCCGTGCAGGTTAAGTTAGTTGACCGGATTGGGTCAATCAGAGGAATTGAAAATAACATAAATTAAAATATAAAAAAAAGACAACGGACAAAAATATGTATTAGTCTATATTGTTATCATAATTTAATAATATGTTTATCTCTTTATTTCAACCCTCATTTTAATTCATGCTTTTTTAAAATTTTATTCTTTGGTCAATCTTTATTATAAAATTTATAAAAGGATATTATTCTTAAAGTAATCAAATACATTGAATTGCGGAATCTGTTCATTTAATTTTCAAATTTGACTTTGTGAATGATTAATCGTGTTAATGTTTTTTTAATATTCTATTACAATTATATATTTACAATTATTGATCAAATATAAAATAACAACATGTCAATCAATTAATATGTGTCACTGTTATACATATGATTTGGTGATTTGGAGCATATAGTTGGAATGTTTATGATATCAAGTTATATTTAACTTGTATGTGTAACGATATGAGATTGAAATTGTATGAAGATTAAAGACTTGTGAAACGTAAGGATAATAGAATAGGTAGATGAACTTATGATGAAAGAAGAGTGTTGGTTTGAAGAATGATGTGCATAAAAGATGTTTATGAAAATTTTGTAGTTGTGTTAGATGTATATTATATGCGTCAACATATTTTGAGAACTATTGCTTTTGGGTTGATGATGGACATCGGGCACAAAATTTGATCTCAGATTTTAGTAATACTGGATGATACTTTCGTGGGTCAAGCTTCGAGCAGAGTATTTCTATGTACATATATTTCACTTTTTTATTGACTTTGATAATTTTTTATTTCATTATAAGATGTATGAGTAGTACAATGTATATTGAAATGTTGTGATATGGTCTTTGAGACTTGGTATTTTCAGAAAAAAAAAATACCAATTTGAGATGTTATAGGATATGTATTATTTGAAGATTTATAGAGAATGAGACATCACAATTTTTTTGGTGTATCAAAATTATATAGATAAAGATTATTAGAAACTAAGAATCAAAATAGATTCATATAACTAAATTTATAGTTTGAAAGAGCTCACAAATGATATAGATTAACCTTATCAGATGAGGATTATATTTAGTTAGGACTTGTGGATTAATAGTTAGAAGATTTATCTGATAAGTAGAAACATCTAAGTCTAATTAGAACATTTAAATATAATTCAATACACGAAATGTAAAATTTTGATTAAGATTGATATTGATAACATAGCTAGATAAATAGTAAAATATAAACTTTAAAGAATATTAGATTTAAAATGATAGTTTTGTTAAGTATCTTTAATTAATTAGCTTATTTCTTGTTTTATGTCTTATTTTTTTTTCTACTAATGAAAGTGTTATACAGGAATAAAAGATAAAGTTACATTAAATTATATATCTCAGGTTAAATATGAAATCCTAATAGAATAATTATTTATTATTTATTAGTTAATCGTCCTTATGATTGTATAAATTTTAAAATTTTTATGAATGAAAGTTATATTTTGAATTATTATACTACAAAATTGTATGATAATTGTTACCTTAAATCTATATGTTACTCTTTTGTGAGAAATATCTGAGGTGTTATAATTTGATTTTTTTTATTAATGATATTCTTATAAGTTATTATATGTTTTCCATTTCATAGATAATTAATACACAGTATAAAGATAAAAACAATTTTAAATAAAAAAACTGTACTCTGTGTTCTTATAATTTTTTATTATGATGTCTTATGAGTATATATATATATATATATATATATATATATATATATATATATATATATATATATATTATTTTTTGTTTTAGTTAAGTTTATTTATTTTATAAAAATAATATAATTAAATATACTATTTATTATATATATTTAAGTTATACTATAATAAAAAGTTTAATTATATAGAATAAAACATTTTAAATATTGAAAATTTAATTATATTTATGAGAATTTTTTCAACTTACGTGTAAATTTCTTTCCACTATTTGTTACTTTTTTTAATTTTTAATTTTATTTTTTTTTGTTTATTTTTTTACGCATGTAGTTTTTCATTGTAAATTTTATAGTATAGTTTGAAAATACTATTAAAGATAAAATAGAAAAATAATGTATAGATACTAAATAGATGAAGCCTATTATAGATTATTATTATAGATAAAAAAATTGTTGTGTACATTATTTTTACTACAAAACAATAATAGAATGGAGAACTTTTAAGTTTTAAATCATTAATCTGAAATTATAAAAATCTTAGTAGTTCAAACTTAGTGGGAATTCATCTACTTTTTGTTTCCCTCACGCATTCGCATATCTAGAAGGAATAAATGCGGCACAGTCCATTCTTCTACTGTATGCTAAACCAAACATATTCCTTTCATATTTGCTATTTTATTATTTTAACTAAACCTCGTGACAATAACAGGAAAAATTAACTTCTCACTGTCCATGTTTTTCAGAATCAGATTCCTGATTAAACTAGTAAATTCTTTTCATGTGATATTTAATAATTCAATTGTATTTGAATTGTGACATTCCCCTTTTTACACTTTTACTATCTATCATCATTCATAATTTCATCACAATATATATATATATATATATATATATATATATATATATATATATATATATTTCCTTTAGAAAATTTTCAAAATAAAATTGCTTTCTCCATAAAAAAATAGAATACATATATATTAACTATCATATTTAGAGAAAATAAATAATATATATATATATATATATATAAATATTGTATTTTCTTTTTTAAACATAATTATGTTTATGGTATATTTCATCTCATATTCAATCATTCTATCATAAATTTTTATTCATACATACACATGCAAACTTAAAGCAAATGTCAATAAATTAAAAATTTATCATATATTACATTTAAAAATATTATAATGCAATATATTAGTTAAATATAAGAATATAATGAAAAACAAACACATTTAACATTTTAAAACATGTTTATTTAAAATTTAGAAAATTTTCTTTCGCTCAACCAACATTTGGCTCATCCAATTCATTAAGCACATTTGATATTTGATTAGCTGTTATTATGCTTGCCTAGCCAAAGAAATCAACATACCCATCAACTTTTTAGTTCGGCCAACTACTATCCCATTGAGAGTTTTCATAAAAAACCTCTTGTCTAGCAAGAATTGACTTGCCCAATGACCAAATCACTAAGAACTTCTATTAATTAGCTTGGCTAACTAAGTTAGCTCACCCAACAACCAAAGCTATTGTGTTTGTATTAAGATGAATTTCACCCAATGAACACATCATTAAGAGTCTTACTTAAGAAGCTCGTCTAAAGACAAAAGCTTTTCTGAATAAACGAATTTCACCCAATGAGCACATAGCTCGTCCAGCAAGTCGCAACATTAAGAAAAGTTTCACATAACACAAGAATCCTAATTGGTTCAAAATGAGTTTTATCTTTATGTTTTATACAAAAGTTGAAATGTATTATTTTAAATTATCTACAACTTATACCAATTTATTCAGTATATAGTATTCTAACAACCAGACTGATACATGAATACCCGCGTCAAAGCATTCAAAACAAAATAAGGTTTTCTTTTTAATTTAACTAATACATAAACTCCATGTGAATCTATTCAATATCACAATCTATCAAAACAAATTAAAGTTAAACAACATTTATATCATATTTAACCAAAGCAAACTTAAGACAAACTCCTTTAAATCAAAAGAATCAACCAATACATCATTCCTTGTAAGAATTTCAAAAGAGTGTGCCATGTTACCTTAATATCCATATTGTCTAACATAAGGTGTTATTTAAAACTAAACTAACTTTCCTTACTTGTTTATTTTCTTAACATAAAACCAAAGCTTTCAACTCCACAAAACTCACGAAAAGGCTAAATATGTAAACAAAAATTCTTGATCGATGATATGAACATACCCATGTGATATTGAACTAACAAATACTCACTTTACAAGCCAATTTTGTAAGGTTGAGTTAGGCTTAAAGTCCACTTCTGATATGATATCAAAGTTTATCCTAATAAGGTTCTTGGACCTATTAGGCCACCTGTTATCGGGCCGCTATCGGACCACTCTTACATATAAGTTTTATGCTCAGGTTGAGGAGTCTCGAAGATTAAGTTAAACTTAAGTCGACTCCTAAGAATTTGCTAAAGATAATTAAGGTTCCATAACTTCATTCCTTTTATTTTTCAAGCTTGTAGTAATATTGTGCTTGAGACTACAATATCCAAGTTGGTATTATCCCAATTAATCACAATTAATAATAGGTACTCAATGTAAAAATATAAGGATTTTGAATAATTAATACAACAGATATTTTAATGGGACTCTATTAAATAAGAAAAACTTAAACATAATTATGTCATTATTTGTTTTTTATTATTTAAAGACACATAAAGAGTGTATCCTAAGTAACAATCATGTTAATGAAGTTAATGACAAAATCAAATGATAAGAACTTAAAATATAAAAATTTTGGATACTCCATAGCATAAAATTTTTATTATTTACGTTATTGAATGTTGATGTCGCTCATGGATATTATATCCTAACTCTATTTATAATATAATCATATAGATTATCATGGAAATAGTTAGAGGTATAAAATAAGAGTAAATGTAAGAAATTAAAAATCATAAATTTTTAAAATATTTAAATAAATGAGATTTAAATTGTTCTTAATTTAAATATTCATAATGTAAATTGCTTTTTTAAATATTCTGTTGTAATTCAAATTTATTGAATTTCAATTTTTTTGATTGGATAACTATGTTAATTATCAAACAAAAAATATTATTTATATATTAAATATTATTTAGTAACTCAAAAATATCATTGACGATGATTTTTAGTTGATATTGATTAATATTATCTTTTAATAAAATTTATCAAGTCACGTTGATAAAGGATTTTCTTGAATATCACCCCATAATTATTTATATGACATTGAATTTTTTTTTATTTTTTTTTTATGTTGTTGATTTGAGTGTCTTTTGGCTAACTTTTCAATCGATATTAATTGAAAAATTGTCCAAGTCACGTTGCTAAAAGAAAAAAAAAAAAAAAAAAAAAAACTAACCTAGTCAAAGTTGATCAAAAGTTTGTTCAGTCTAACTAGAAAGAAAAATCTTGATAAACCATAGACAAAAAATCATATTTGTTTTCATTAATAAAAAGAAATCCTTATAAATATTGACCAAAAAGTGTCGATTGACTTAGATAAAAAAACTCTAAATAACTTTTGTTGAGAGATAATTTCACCAACATCGAAAAAATTATAAATAAGGAAAAAAAATAATTCTTATAATGTGAACTGAAAATAAATCCTATAACATGAATAGAAAACTAATATTAAATGACTTTGACCGAAAATAGTTATGTTAGTCTTAGTCCAGAAAATCTTAAATAATATCAATTTTAAAAATAATATTAACCTATGTTAGACAAAAATTAACTTTGATCAATATTGATTGACAAACAAACATAATTCACAACAACTAAAACTAAAGTTTTTGACATCAATTAAAAAATATTATTAATATTAATCAATAATACTTGTATTAATATTGAGTTAGAAATAACAATGACTTATATTAAAAATAAAGTAACCTTGATTATTTGAACACAAAATTAACACTAGTTGATTCTGAGTAAGCACAATGTTCTGGATTTAGCTGTGTGAGACTTGAAATTTTACAACAAAACATTTCAAATTTTTACTTTTCAAATATAATTTAAAATTATATAATTTTAACTAATCCAATAATTTTTATAAAGTTTTAGAGTTTACTTTTTTATCTAAATACGATTTATGATATATTTCAAATTTTACTCTCTTTTAACATTCCTCCTCTGAACACACTATTGTAACATTCACATTCCTACACATCTTTCTCGAAACATATAACAGAAATCTTGTCACGGTAAATTACTTCACACACATGTAACACTCCTCAGCTTCTTATTCTTATTATCAATCATGGTACCGATAATTATTAATTAAGACCAAACACGGTCCTTCAAGAAAAAAAGAATGATAATGTTATTGCCAACAAACTCCAACTGAACAACTGAATTATAGGAAGTTCTTGCCCCAAAATCTGGAGTTTCTTTTGAAGGCAATACCTAGTTATTGTCACGCTCTACTTTTCCAGACTCTCTCTCTCGTGCCTCTCTCTTGCTTTCTCAAAAATCTCTTTTCTTTCTTTCTAGTTTTTCTCCATCCATACATCATCTGTTTTAAAATCTAAATATACCTTATAGTAGCTAAGGAGTTAAGGATCATTTCTAACCGATCAGAATATCAAACAGAGTAAGTTCGTATTTGCTCTATAGATCCCTTAATCTTTGGTTTTCCTTAGGTTTTTTATCATCAATCTTAGTAGAGACAGTTGAGAAAAGTATTTCTCTTAACTTAATTAAGATTATACTAAAATTTGGTTTTGTTCTGATAACTTTTTCTAGATCCCTAGATTTTGAGATTAACATCTTTATCGGGTGGAGAATTGTTGTAGAGATCTTCATCAGGTAAGGGAAGC
>Ga0209700_108734_pt1 | contig 12624 bp, 11 predicted proteins | sample SiratroredBW_FD_187528 | JGI IMG/M metagenome (GOLD analysis project Ga0209700, IMG submission 187528) | Root nodule microbial communities of legume samples collected from California, USA - Siratro red BW (SPAdes) (version 2) | ecosystem: Host-associated > Plants > Roots > Nodule | place: USA... | reverse complement strand
AACAAGAGAAATAGGAAAAAAAAAAAAAACAAGAAATCGGACTGTTCATAATGGCAGTGAATGTTAATAATGATAAAGAGGGAATGTGATGTTGATGTTCAGCCTGAAAAGGAACATCCACACAAACCATTTGTCGCGTATAGAATTAAGTTTTTTTTGGTAAAGTTGCGGCGAAATGTTAGTGGTAGGGACTAAAATGTTGGAAAATTGAGTTGTAACGAAAATGGTAGCTAAGTCTTACCAAGCCAATCCATGGCGTAAACCCTGAAACCATTGGCATTAAGCTGCTTGGCAAAGTTAGTGTATCTGCCACTGTGAGAGAATAACGGTGATGATGAGTAATTAATAAGAAATAAAGGGGAAGGGAAAATAGAATTAGGATTAGAAACCTGTGTTCATTAAGTCCGTGCATAAGAAAAACAATTCCCCTGTATAATGAAGAGGTTGGAAAGGAAAATTTAGAGCTGAAGATGGTTAATCGATGAATGAACAGAGGAGAGGAGAAGAGAGGAGAAAAGAAGGTGTAACCTGATGTTAATGTTAGGGGATTGGGGAATCCAAGACTGGGTGAAAATGGTGTCACCCCTGGAGGAAGCGATGAGGCGGTAGTCCCTGAAAGAGGTAGGATGGGAGGCTGCGTCGGCGTGGGAGTCCTCCATGAGCCTCCGAATGGCCAGGGACCTCCTGGCCGTGAAGGTAGAAGCGGCGGTACTTTTCCAGGAGAGTCGGGAGGAGAGAAGAGTCCCTTTGCGGAAGGGAAAGAGTAGGAGCAAAACGACAGCGTTGAAGAAGGCAAGGAGGGCCTTGAGGGCTCGCAGGGAAAAGAGGGCGCGGATTCGGCCGCTGGTTCCGGACGTCAGGATTAACGTGGAGGCCTGATTCCCCCTGAAAGCCATCGCCATTGCCAATGCTTCCTAAGCTTCCTAAGCTTCCTCTGCTTCCTGTTCTATCCTGTTCTATCCTCAATGCAACACAAGGCAATGCAATTCAGCCACACCAGATTCAAAAATCGATATACGATTCCCAAAATTAGTACGCAGCCAAATTTAGCGGATGAAGGAGAAGGAGAGTGGATGAGTGTTATTTATTTAGATTATAAAAGAAAAGGATTCGGAATGGTAGCGTAGCATAGGAGCCTGGATTGTCCAAACTGATTGTTCCAGAAGGTGCCGTGGGGCTGCTCACCCTAATATGTGGGGAATCCCATAACCACACCACACCTGTGTCTCTCACAGCATGACACGTGGGTGGTATGCGGCGAAAAATATTCCTTCACGCCTTCAATAACCTGTTCCTTCTTTTCTCCCTGTCCCACCCTTCCTTGGATGCAGTCAACAGCTTTTTCGGATCACCCTCAACCGCTCTCTTTCACAAATAAAATAAAAAACACATTTTCCAAAACAAAAGTACACCTCATCGCTGATGTCATTTTATTCGTCCAAATATTCAATTCAACGGTTGAATTGGTTAATTACTCCATCAACTGAATTAGCTGAACCAAAGCGATCCCCTTCTGGTGTTTGATCTCCCCTGGATACATAAGATGGCGACACTGAATGTACCCCCTGTTCCTCCCTCCCCCCGAGACGACGCCATAGCTCTTTATACCGCTTTCAAAGGTCCTACTCTCTTCTCTTTTCACCTTTTTCTTTTTCATATCCAAACTACTTGTCAGATTCTCCTGGGAACCATTTTCTTTTTCGTGCTGATTCATTGTTTTTGCAGGATTTGGATGTGATACTAGCGCTGTCATCAATATACTTGCTCATCGAGATGCCACGCACCGTTCCTACATCCAGCATGAATTCAGGACCATGTATTCCTCCGAACTTCTCAAACGCTTATCTTCTGAGCTTTCTGGCAAATTGGAGGTGCTTATTACTTTTAACATAACTTTTCTTCTTATGGATTCCATTCTACTTCATCACAAACACACTACCCGATGCGTTTCTCTGCTTATTAAAACATTGTATGTATATATACTTGTGCGTGTTTCGTTTCCAACCCTTTTTTATTGCTTTGGCCTATATTTTATGGCTTCGTAGACAGCTGTTCTGCTTTGGATGCATGACCCTGCTGGGCGTGATGCACTTATCCTCAAGCAATGCCTCACTGCGAGCGATCTCGAAGCCACCACTGAAGTATTATGTTCACGAAGTTCATCCCAGCTGCAATATTTAAGACAGGTTTACTACACTAAATTTGGGGTTTATCTTGAGCATGAAATCGAAAGATACGCCTCCGGGGATCATAAAAAGGTGAATATTTTCGTTGTCCTTGTCTGTATTTGGCTTTCATGAAAGACGTCCTTGCTATCATAAATTAGTCATGTTAAAATTTCTATCTGTTGGCCTTTAAAGTTATGTGCTCTTTTTTATTCCTTAGCACCCTTACCAGCATGGATGCTAAAGAAATTAGAACTGCTATGTGACTCCAGATGTTCATCAGATGTATATTAGTATATTTCTGAAATCGTTGGTGGATATTTCCAATTAAGACTCCATATGCTTGTGGTCTTTGTATTCTACTTAGAAATTTACAGATGAATGACTTCTGCCAAATTATTTGAGGCAAGGGTCCAGTTATTTAAGTGGGTTAACCTGCAATTTGTCTAGAAGCCAACAAAAGCACACGACTGCAAGAACGACAAAACCGGAAACAGAAAGTAAATAGAAACAATTAAACAAGATAAAGAAAACAAAATTGAATGCAGGATATACATGGTTCAATCTTAAAGACCTACATCCATGAGAAAGAGTAAAACAGTTCACTATCAGATAAGAGAACAAGATCAAGACTGGACAAAGAGTTCACTTGGCTCTTGTATCACCCCTGTTTAGAAACAAAAACAAGAAAACTCAGTTCTTCACTCTATTGCTTCCTTCATCTCTTATTCTAATCACATAGAAGTACATGAAATGAACCTCTCCTCTCTACACATCCACCATAGAATAACACCTATGCTAATATATAGACAATAAGATCACGAAGTTAGTTGTATTAAATAACTAATTGGAACAGAAAAACTTGATGCAACCATTTGTGACAACTTGCAATAGATTTTTAGGCGCTTCAATCAACTCCAATAAGAATATAGCCAAGGCCAACAAAAGAATTTTGAATCCATACAAAAGATTGAATGTCTGCTGGCAGTTGCAAGATTTCAATCTCAAGTCAACCATTGGTTGGAAGTGGACTCAATTTCCGCTATATCCATTAATTCAAATATGCTAGTGTGTTTCATAGCATGTCTCTTGAGGGAAACCCTGTTCAGTTGTTTGTCGTAGATCCCATTTGATGTAAAAATTCTGCTTCATTCCTTTCATTCTCTACACTAATCACGTGTCAGTTCCTTGTATGATGTTCAAACAAAACGTGTTACTATCTATGCAAAATGCTTGATGCAGATTTTGCTTGCATATTTGACCATACCGCGTCATGAAGGCCCTGAGGTAAATAAAGAAATTGCTGAGATGGATGCAAAGGTTCTCTACAAAGCAGGGGAGAAGAAGCTGGGAACTGATGAGAAGACTTTTGTGCAAATATTTAGTGAACGGAGTGCAGCACATTTGAGTGCTGTAAATCATTATTACCATAGCATGTATGGACACTCGTTGAAAAAGGTATCTTTACCATTTTTGTTTCCTTTGCACGTAGTCTCTTTCCCAAGGTTGTTTTTCTTGTGCTTATCCTAGCTGAATATATCAGGCAGTAAAGAAGGAAACATCAGGAAATTTTGCACTCGCACTTTTGACAATACTTCAATTTTCTGACAATCCTGCAAAGTATTTTGCAAAGGTATTCCCCTCGGCTTGAATTTTGTATAATTGCTTCTCGTATTGTCATTATGCTTGGATAGCGATCACAATGTTTTCATTCGATTATAACTCCTCATTTTGTAAGAAAAAAGGATGATGGTGAGAATCAAGTGAAAAAGTGGTGCAAGATACGATGATTACGTTAGAGCTATTGTTAAGATGTTTTTTCATTGAAAAATCTGTCAGCAATATTAGCACCGAGTTCTTGAAACAAATTAATTATATAGTTGAAAATTTTAGAAACTTGAATGAAGATGATCATTTACTATATATCTTCATGGAGTTCAGACATGTAGACTTTGGCAGGGTCATGTCATGAGCCTCTCAAGGGTAAAAATCAGTGCAGAGTGTGCAGTGTTAGTTACTTTGCTAAGATGGCTGACACTGATTTTTATACTGCAGAGAGGATAATGTATAATGCATCAGCAAATTCTTCTTTCACTAATATCTTGTGGTGATTTTGTAGTAATTTATTCTTTAAGCACAAAGTCAACTTCTTGGAATTTCTAACTGCCAAGACAATGAGATTTGTTTTGAATTCAACTTTTGTACCGCGTAGGTCTTGCGCAAGGCAATGAAAGGCTTGGGGACTGATGACACAAGAGTTATAAGGGTGATTGTAACAAGAGCTGAGATTGATTTACAATACATCAAAGCGGAATATTTAAAGAAATACAAGAAGACGCTTAACGACGCAGTTCACTCAGAGACATCTGGCCACTACAGGGCTTTTCTTCTCCAACTCTTGGGTCCCAATCAGTAGACAAAAATTTCAACCATGTTTTGTTAATAAATTCAACGTGTGACGCTGAATATATGAGCAGCTATTGTCTGTATTGGTTTAGTTAGTGCGTGGTGCTTCGTAACTAATATGTACACGTATTTGGTTTCTTCATGTATTTGCTTGTCATCACAATGCACGGTTAAAGGATTGGTGTGTAAAGTTTTAATTTTTGCTTCCATTATCAAACATCTATAATTCCTTTGTTTGTGTTCGTCTTCGTGTTATTTTTCTTTTCCTTTTCTTCTTTCATGGATTCCGGAATGATTCTGTCTCATGGTGCTTGTAGTCTTTAGAAAAGTTTAATTTTGTAAACTATTTTTTTTGCTGTAAATTTTAATTGAAAAAAAGGTAGGGATCGAGGACACGTCTCAGACTTGCTGGATTGAGAGGTGAAAATAGACGAATGAACTGAAAATGTGATTTAATCGGAAGAGGGTTTTGTACCCCACTGAGGTAAAATGAAAGAGACTAAAAAGTTGTAAGCGTCAAATCGTGTGACTCCGTGACAGAGATTATGAGTGGTACCAATCTGAATTATATGAGAATAGAATTTATTGTCTTTAGTGAATAATCACTATTTTTAAGGTATTGCTGCTGAAGACGCTCAATACATAATTTACTATCATTGGTTACAAACAGTAGAGTTTTTACTAGAAGTCAGTTAATATAAATTTTGGGAATAATTATTTTTGTTATTTTTATACTTCATTTATAGTAATTATATAACCATATTATTTGAATCACGTAAATATTATTGATGCGAATAATAATTTAATTATGTAACCCAATTGTTTTGATATCACATCATTGAAGAGCTCCAACACACCAATTGATATCATACTTTTGTGCATCTCACAATATTTAACAAATAAGTCTGTAATGATGTGATGAAACAGTGCATAATCAGGCGATTCGTGACAACGAACAACTGTTTTTGACAATGGATCTAAAACAAGAAGTAGGACCTACAGAGGAAGATTGAATGTAGATTTAATATATATATATATATATATATATATATATATATATATATATATATATTACACTACAATTTATAATTAAAAAATTATTATGGTGTTTTCTCTCGACTCATAATCTATTGTAATGTATTTGTACTATGAAAAAAAATACTTTTTACTAGTTATCAACTGTTGTCTAGTTTTCAAGATATATTTTTCTTCTCTTTTCTAATATTTGGAGCATAAACAATCAACTAACCGTTGTGCATACACATCATTGAATAAGTCTTTTCACAAATTCATCATTCATCAGCACAAAGATGACCTCAACCCCTTCTGATGGCCTTCATTGGAACAATTTTCTTAACATATTGACTAGCTTGGGAAGAATTTTGTTCTTTAAGAAGAAGGTGAAACACAAGAAATCAAACCAATTGTGTATAATTAAAAAAAGAATTATAGTCCACTTATGTATATCTATTTATTTATAAAAAAATAGAAAACAAGAGATAGCATGCAAGTTAAACTGAAATTTATGATCGAGAGAAGGTGTTCTCTTATCGATTAGATCTTTCTATCTTAGAAAAAAAAATCAAGTTTTCCTGTAACAAGGTTCCATTATAATACTTTAAAATTCCTTAATGATCCATGAGTAACTCATTTTCAGTTCAGTGTTTAGCTAGAAAGACAAACACTTGTAGTAAGAATTACTGTTTCTAATTAAAACAACAATGGATTCTTAGTGGATGTCTTACTTGAAAGTGTTTATAGCATTAGTTATCATGTAGATGTCATTTGAATAAGTATTATGGATAAACTTTTTATTAACAAATCTCATTGTATATCTTCAACCATGCTTTTTCATTGATAATTTTTTTAGGTGTGGAGCATGTTGTTCCACTTTTGTACATATTGTCTTTGGCATCTTATATTAGTAGGAAATAGATAGTTTTTTTTTTTTTTTTTTTTTTTTTTTTTTTTTTTTTTTTTTTTTTTTTTTTTTTTTTGTTTTAAATTTTTTTTTTTTTTTTTTTTTTTTTTTTTTTTTTTTTTTTTTTTTTTAACTTCTGTTTAGGAACACATAAATTCTTAAACATAAAGTTTTAAGTTGGCAAATTTCATAAATACTATTTTACTTACAATGTACCGATTGAATAAAAGGAAACGACAATATTTAGAGGACAACCAAAATGCACAATAGTTCCAAAAGATACTAAGCAAATTTGGAACAGAAACGAACACCAATGTTATCAGCTTTTTGTTTAATATAATTAGAAACGGTTGAGCAAAAATGAAGCATAAAACAACAACTTTAATTAACATAATGTTGTAGTTATTGGAAAAATCCGAGAAAGTATAACTGGGGAATCTTATAAGAAAGAGAAATGAGCCAAACATATATAAAGAAATGATGTCACCTTTAATCCAAAATCTTAAGACAGTAAGTTTATGGATCTTCTATTTTATATATTGCTTAACTTTCTATTTTTATTTAATGTAGCATTTAGACTTACATTTGAATACGTAACTAATAACTGATGAATTGTTTACTAAATTGATTAATGATTTGCCCTTTTTGAAGTCAATGTAAGTCTTCTCTTTTTAAAAGTTTAATTAGAATTATAGAATGAAAAGAAATATATTTTCACTAGTCTTTGATGATACAACGACTGTTTTAATATAATATAGTAAACTTGTTACCCTTGTCTGGAACAAAGAGTAGTGTTTCAATGTTTTGAACTCGATATTTGATTGGAAAGTTAATTTTCACAAGACAGTGTATTGGGCTAATCGCAGAGGATCACATGGGAGCTAGTCACGAATACTGTAAAAAAATGGTTATTATTGCGCTCCTCGAAACATGATGCAACAGAAAAATGGTTCCAGTTTCTTACCTTTCTTTATTATTTCTGATCTTGAATGTCTTTTTAAAATATTTCTTTAGGGTTGGGATGAGGTTTCTAAAAGGGTTCATAAATTTAAACTTAATTTTGAGTGATATATATTGAACTAAAAACACATTTAACCCTATCTTTTTTATGAATTATACATTATGATTATAATAATATTAACAGTAGAACAATTTTTGTATAATATTTTTTCCTAAAGAAAAGTCTTCTTTAAATAGTTAAGCTCTTTTACATAAATCAATGTTAGAAAAATCAATTTTGTTGTTGAGCTTTGTTTATCATGTATACGAAATTTGTGGTGTTTAATTAGAATGGTTTATGGGCTAACTGTGGATTGAATGAAGAAATAAAGTTGGTAGGAGAAGGAGGAGCATCCGAATATTCTGCCTCATATGCCTTTCTCTTAAAATGGGTTCCGAATATTCTGCTCTTTCATGCTTATTCGCTCCCACTGTTGCATGGCATATTCCATTATATTCCTGCAACTGATAGCATCCCTCAAGTTGCACTCTGTTTCTTCCACAACTTTTTCTTTTCTATTTCCTTCAACGTCTCAAATCCAACATTTTAACCGTCTTCTTTATCTCAAACTCAGAAGCTTTCACTTCTTCAGGTGTTCCTACCAGAGTCACCATGTCCATCTCCTTTCTCCTCACCCTCCTCATCAGCTCTGCCCTGTGTGTTCTTTCTGCATCTGCACAACTCCAGAGATTTGCACACTCTTCTAAACATGATGGTTCTCTTAGCTTCTTGGTGCTCGGTGACTGGGGCAGAAGAGGAGCTTTCAACCAATCACAAGTTGCTTTCCAGGTTTCTTTTTCATGCAACTATACGACCCATTTAGCAGCTGTACCATTATATAATTCGTTTTCATCTTCCATTACATTATAGCGTCTGCTCTTCTAGATTGCTCCTCCTTGCATCCTTTAACGGATGAAATGAAAACAATGTTATGTTTATGTCTGAAAATGAACGTGCAGATGGGAAAGGTTGGAGAGAAACTTGATATCGACTTTGTAGTTTCCACTGGGGACAACTTCTATGACAATGGACTAATCAGTGAACACGACAACGCCTTTGTAGAGTCCTTTACCAAAATTTACACTGCAAAAAGCCTGCAAAAGCAGTGGTATAGCGGTAATTTCCTAAACACGTAAGAGTTACAGTGCAGAGTGTAGTAGATCTTATGATATGCCTAAACTTTTGTATTGTGGTGGATGCAGTGTTAGGCAACCACGACTACAGGGGTGATGCAGAGGCCCAACTGAGCCCAGTCCTTAGAGAAATGGATAGTAGATGGCTCTGCCTCAGATCATTTATTGTAGATTCAGGTACTTCATGCTTTTCTTTGTTCCAGCTTATCTTCTTCGGGTTAAAACCCGTGCACTAACCTCATGTACTTTTCCTGCAGAGCTGGTTGAGATTTTCTTTGTAGACACCACTCCTTTTGTTCACGAGTACTTCACTGAACCACAGGAACACAAGTACGATTGGCGAGGCATTGGACCACACAAACCTTATATTACCAACTTACTCAAGGTATGCATAATGTTACTCGGCAAATAGTATCAGTAAAATTCTAGTTTGGAGAATTTTTAATATTCAATTCATTCCATAATTGCTTTTGACGGCAGAATAATCATATTTTTATCGATAATAAGTGTTTTGAATTATTATGTTTCAGGACTTGGAATTGGCAATGAGGGAGTCAAGAGCAAAATGGAAGATTGTTGTTGGTCACCATGCCATTAGAAGTGTTGGGCATCACGGTGATACTCAAGAACTTATAGACAAGCTGCTCCCAATCCTTCAGGTAACTAAAAGCTAAGAACTGAAGATGATGCTCGTCTCCCTCCTTGTGAAAAATAATTTCCTAGTTCCTGTAACCAACTGGTCTGATTTTACTTTCAAATTTCAGGCAAATAATGTTGATTTTTACATGAATGGGCATGATCATTGCCTTGAACACATCAGTGACACGGAGAGGTAAAACTAAACGAATTCATCTAAGAATATTTTACAAGGAACGAAGTCAAAGTAAAATATTTATCTGATAAAGGAACTTGTTTGCAGCCCCATTCAGTTCCTCACTAGCGGGGCAGGGTCAAAGGCTTGGAGAGGAGACATTAAACTAACGAATCGAAGAGGCCTAAATTTCTTCTACGATGGACAAGGCTTCATGTCCGTTAAATTGACTCAGACGGATGCCACCATTGAGTTCTATGATGTTTTTGGCAACGTTTTGCACAGACTGGCTTCTTCAAAACCGCTACATTCTTCCATGTAAAGTTCAGAGCTATACGTTTGAGGTTGAGATTATGAAAGAAAAGACCAGCCCAAATTGGCTGAGATCAAATTCAAAACCAATCATTGATGTCATGCTTGAATATGTTAAAGAAATGAAAATATGATGGCTCAACTCCCATTTTCCATTGTGATTCATTCACCACAGTGACGGACTTATAAAATTGAAGGGCTTTAACTCCAACATCACCGAGTCAAGAATATAATAATTGAACTGTGATCAGGAATATGTGGTTTATAAACTTTGTTAAATCTATAAAGTTATCCAACATTTCTAATAGTCCTGAATCCATTGATTTTGTAGATAAGAATTGAGGATAATGGATTTGTAAGGATGGCCAAATGGAAGCACACGTCGGTGATATCCAATATCCTCTGGCGTCATATACTCCACTATTAAAATAAGACCATACTTTAACACCTTCTAGAGGACATTACAAAGACAACTAAGGGATATCATATGACAATTTGAAAAGAGCAAGAACACCCAAGTCCAAGATTATGGTACAAAATGAAATTCACTTACCAATATGCAACAGTATTACTCAACCGTTGAACCTGTTAACTTTAAGTTGTGAATTTCAGCAAAATAAATTCCAACTTTAACAACACCTACTTTATACCAACCTTTGGAGAATCAGTGAACAAGACGTTTTTCCGAACCCTGCATTTATCACTCTTTCACTCGTTGCTTCAGCATTCAGCATTTGAATTCACTGATTTTAATTGGAGGAATCGGTGTACACGTGAGCACTAGCAATATTGTGTGGAGCTAGGAAGTTACAAAGAAGGTGCTCAAACTGATATGTGGGCCCAGTGACATCCTATCATACTTTTCTCCCCTTGTCCCTTAGCATATTGATTGCACAATTATGCATGCCGTGCCAACATTAGAACGTACGAGTTATTTATGCTACTTTGAGAATAACGCTTACAGCATCTTCTGTTTCAGTGGGACTTGCTTATGAAACTGTTAAACTTAAAAAAAAAAACAACTTTAATTTAATTTCACCGTTCAACCAATTAACGGGAAGTTCATATACGGTCCATCAAATTGAGTTACACATGTTTTGTAATGTTGGATATGCTCTTAAGATTCCCGAGATATTTTTTTTCTTATATAAATTGTCCTACAAGTAAAGAGTTGGAAACACCCACACACAAACACATGGCTGCTTTGGGTGTATGGATGGCTATCTGTAGTCTGTGTTTTCTGAATGTATCAGCTCAGCTCCAACGCCTAGAGCATCCTGTCAAAGCTGATGGCTCACTTAGTCTTGTGGTCATTGGAGACTGGGGAAGGAAAGGAACCTACAACCAATCTGAAGTTGCTGCTCAGGTCTTTCTTACATGCATTCTTCATCTAATAACGCTTAAGAATTTCAGTTACAAAAATTTCTAGCTTTTCTCGTTACTAGTCACAAAAACTTGAGGGAAAGACTTAGCAGTGGTGAGATTGCTGTCCTGTGACTTGCAAGTCAAAGGTTCAAATTCTATCTTCTTTAGTGGGAACTTCTGTTCCAATATTACTATATTAGTCTAGTGCCTTAACTAAGCACATGTTCACCATAATTTTTTAACTAGGATTTGGAACTTAGCATATCATCTTTGTGAATCCTCTTACTTCCTCATTTGACGCATGTGTGTAATTAGTTAAACTAATGGTGATGGAACTTTCTCTGCTAAAGCAAAAGCTGGTGCTTTTTAGACTCTCATCTCTTTGCGTATGTGATATGTCAGATGGCAAGAGTTGCGGCAAAGTTAAATATCGACTTTGTGATATCCACTGGAGACAATTTCTATGACGATGGATTGACTGGTATAGACGACCCTGCTTTTGAACTTTCCTTCTCAAAAATCTACACTGCCAAGAGCCTCCAAAAGAAGTGGTATAGTGGTGAGTTCAGACACACCAACTAACTATTGTTGTATAAGCAAAAATTCTCAGCCGGCTAAACTATTCCTCTAATCTTCCATTCTTCAGTGTTGGGCAACCACGACTACAGGGGAGACGTCGAAGCACAATTGAATCCAATCCTACAGAAAATTGATCCCAGATGGATCTGCCAAAGATCATTTATTGTTGATACTGGTAAGGTGGCTTCTCAATGTAGGTTTAAATCTTGGATAGCAATCATTAAGTATTATTCTGCTAATCTTAAAACTCTCCAGAAATTGCTGAGTTCTTCTTCGTTGATACAACACCTTTTGTGGACAAGTATTTTCTTGAGCCGAAAGACCACACGTATGATTGGAAAGGAGTGCTTCCTAGGGAGAAATATTTATCAAAGCTCTTAAAGGCAAATCTCTTAATCTTTATCATCACAAAGGATTAAGATCAAAAGCAATCCAATATATTTTTCCATTTCTCTTTCTGTGTGTGGTTTTGAATAGGATTTGGAAATAGCATTAAAGGATTCGACTGCCAACTGGAAGATTGTTGTGGGGCATCATCCTGTAAGAAGCATAGGACACCATGGTGACACCCAAGAGCTCATAAGCCAGCTCCTGCCAATTCTTGAGGTCTTTTAGCCAAAATTTATTACAAAGAAAATCCTATTCCTATCCTAGACCAGTAAAATGAATGCAGCTGATAAAATTAAACTTGCAGGAAAATGACGTGGATATGTATATTAATGGGCATGACCATTGCTTGGAACACATAATTAGCACAAGCAGGTGTGTGTTAACGTATTGTTTGCTAACTAAATCACCTCTAAATCTGTTATAATTTTCAGAGTAGAAACACACTTTCTGGATGTGAGCGGAAGCGAGCCCAAATTTCATGGAGAAAAACAAAGCACAATAAAGAAAACTGCACACCGAATTTATCGTGGAAAACTCCACCT
>Ga0209700_108733_pt1 | contig 12629 bp, 6 predicted proteins | sample SiratroredBW_FD_187528 | JGI IMG/M metagenome (GOLD analysis project Ga0209700, IMG submission 187528) | Root nodule microbial communities of legume samples collected from California, USA - Siratro red BW (SPAdes) (version 2) | ecosystem: Host-associated > Plants > Roots > Nodule | place: USA... | reverse complement strand
AAAAATATATATAAAAAAAAAATAAAAAACACACACATATATATATATATATATATATATATATATATATATATATATATATATATAAATTTAAGGATGTTGATGATTTGTTGAATGTAAGTAGGAGTTAGATCATCTAAGTCCTTACTGGACGAAGGTGTACTATTTTCTATTTGATAAACAAGTGTTTATTATCCTTTATAAATTGTAAAATGTTTATGGAAGTATAGAGTAGAAGGACAATAAATTATCACAATTTTGATGATATTTGACAACTTGTTATTTACACATATTAAGAAGGATAAACTAGAAGGATAAACTAGAAGCATAGACTAAAATGTGTATCTACATTAGATACATAAAAGGAGTGAGTGAATGATATAAGCTAGAGTTTAGAGAGGTTAGATGCTTTGTTAGTAGAGACGTCACATTCGATGAAACTCAAATAATAATTATAATGTGTAAAGATTTAAGAAAAGTTATGGAGAAAGTTCATGTTAAGGTGGAACCTTCCAATAATGAATTAGGTGGTTTAGAAATATTACATGGTAAAGTACAACAAAGTCAACCAACCTTCTATTTTTTAGTCAAAATGAACAAAATTGAGAGTTAAGAGAATTTCTTATTACGTAACACATGAATGTCACAAGTTTCTTCCTTAACATCCTTTCCAACGTCTCCATCATCCTTCTCCTTTCTCTTAGTCATCTTCTCCAAATTATGGTTCTTGCATTTATTTTATTTTTTTTTGTCATATTTTTTCTGTCATATCTAAGGTGTAAAAAGAAATTTAATATGAGAATAGTATTTTTGGATTGCAAGATCCTTTTTCTTAAAATATTATTATAAAATAGATATATATATATATATATATATATATATATTAATTATTATTATGAGAGTTGTTTAAATAATTATTTCTCTGTATTAAAACGTATCTTGTGGTAGATTAAGATTTTGAGAATAATTAATGTTCTTATGAGCTTTTAAGAATGAAAATTTCAAAGTACATTTTTGAAAGATCATATCACTTATTCAAGTTGGCTTAACTGAACATTTTTAATAAATTGTGAAGGTCCCCTAAATTCAAATAATATAAATATTGGAATTCATAACATATTTAGAAGATATGTCTCTTAATTAATAATTGAGTTCAACATTATTAAATAAAAGTCTAAAGGTATTTATTTAGAGACAAGCACGTGTGAACTTATGTTATTTTAAATTGAAATATGAATTATAAGCTATCTCAAAAATTACTAATTTTTAAAATAATTTAAGCTAGTTTAGTTTCATTTGTCGCTCATTCTAGAGTTATAGGTTCTAGAATTTAATTTTCCTTAGTTTTGTCTTCTAGATTTGCTGGTTCTAGAATTTAATTTACCAGATTTCTTTTGTCACTCATTCTAGAGTTATAGGGTCTGGAAAACTATATTCATAAATTGTTGGCATAACATTTGGAAGAATGAAGCATGGAAGCAACTCCGTTAGTTTCTTTATTCTTTCCTGGTTTTGTATAGTTTATTTATAGTTGATGTATATTTATAGTATTCAATTTTTTCTTATAATGAGTACCTTAGGTATTGTAAGTTATCTGAGACATTTATATATAAACATTACCTGGGAATGTAAATGTCTATTTTATCATAAGTTTTGTTATTCATAGATTATTGTATATGTTAAGATCAAGTTCTTTTGGGTATTACACGTTGTGCTTAAATTTTGGATAAAACATTAGAAAATGTTTCTCATAGATCTAATGACTGGTCCTATTAATTTTATTAAAAATTCAATTAAACATTTTATAAGAAAGTATATAAAGAATAAACATAATTTTATAAAAGATCATTGATTGAATAATTACGTTAGAATATACTTAATTAACTAATATTTTTAATAAACTATTTGTAAGAGATAGATTTTCAATCAAGAAATTAATTTGTAGCAACTCTTTATTTGATTCTTAAAGACTCTTGTATTCAAATTGATTTAATGTATTAAACATTAATTACGATATATTTTACCCTGATTTTGTGTTAATTTAAGCATTAATTTATTTTTTTTGTGATTTGGAGATAATATCCTGAAAATGATTTCTTTGGATATATTGATTTTATTTATTTATTTATTTATTTGAAATACATTATAATTCATTAAAATACTATTTGTTTAAAATACTATTTGAATCAGTAGTAAGTGAAAAAATATTTCTACTGATTCATATCAACGAATTTGTTTAAAATACAATTTGTTAAACGCCACCACATTAAATTAACACGATCCTGTGTACGATATATAGACAAAGGTTGTCAGCAACATAAACAAAATTCCTTTTCATCATATACTTGGAAATAGCACATTCAACTAAGAAAAAATTGTCTACAATAAAAGTAAAGTTTTCATCTATGTGAAAACTAAAAAAATTCTTCTGTGTAATTTCCTGGAGTTATTAACATCTATACAACTTTGATAAAATTGATAAATGTTCTAGTACCATCACATAAATGAATTGGGCAATGTTAAGAACATGATCCAGCAATTAGTTTGTTCACCGTCCCAGCAATTAGTTCATAAGCATAAAATATTAACGGGCTAGAATGTGTAGTAGCTAAGAAGTGCCCACGTAGAAACAATCTGGGAGAATTAATGCTATTGATTTGCACATGGGACAGACATTCTTTTCAAGTAACCATCTCCTTAGACAGTCTGCATGGTAGCTATGCTTGCATTGCAGAATTCCAATCTTCTCTTGGTTTTTATATCCATCCTGTGAAATAAGTATTCCCATTAATAAAAAGTTATGTGATAAATCATACTCTCTCTAGTCCCATCTAGTAAGTTCAAAAGATAAATGAAATATTATCTTAGAGAATAAGACAGTTAATGGATGATAATGTATGATGCTAAAATTCATACCAGACATATTATGCAAAGATCAGTTTCCTCTTCATCAGATGTTGACCCCTCCAAGTTAGTAGGGAGTAAATAAGTTGTGGTCTTCATTTCTCTTGCAATAATTTCTTCTAACAGACCTTTGACAATCAATTCATCTACCAGAAGAACATCCTGTTTTCCAATTTCAAAGAGTTAGCAAATTAAAGCTTTCCAAGGTCACATAGCTCATCCACATTCATAAGCAAATAAATCAGAATATATATACTTGCCTCCTCATATAACATGTCCTCAGTATCGAAGTTACTGTGATAGTCATTCAATGAAGGTAGATCCTGCACAACACAGTCTGTTGAAGCGAACTAGAATTTTTTGTCTATATGAGATCTAAAAGAATATGAAGTACTAAGAGAGAATGATTACATCATGTTGAAGAAAAGCCATGGTAGGAAGATTCCTCCAGTGTCCAGGGGCTGTCTGGTGCATATCGCCTCCATGAGGTGGAGATTGGTGCATATAAGTTCCTGGAAATGGTAACATGGGAGTAGTATTTGGGGGATTTGCTGGATCTCTATAGGGAGGATTCAAATCTACAGCAGCCGAACTAGATGAAGCTCGAACTCCATCCAATGGTGTCATTCTATACATCATCCCATTTTCATAAGCATCTAGAATATAATGAGAATCTAGATTAGTTCTCGCTGAAGCTGTCACCACTATGTACAGATTACGCTGAGAGATGTTTCTTCCCCTCAAGTCAATACTTTGTTGACTCATTTCATCCATTTTACATGCAATTTAATCCTATTATACCAAAAAGTATGAAGAAAATCAGTCATTTCGAAATATAGAGAATAAACGTAATATAGTTATTTATATAAAGTTATTTATATATATGAATAAGAAATATAAACCAATTTGAAAGAACTAGATGACAAAGGAGAACATGATATTCACACAAACAGTGAGTGTATGTGAATGTGAAGATAAAGCATTTTTTGGATGATAACTAAAAAAGATTATATAATATTGTTGACCCAAAACTAAAAAGAAAAACATAAATTTAAGCCAACAACGTCATCCCACCAACCAGTAGTCCAAAAGAAGAAAGAAATCAAAATTGGAAAGAAATTGACAATATTCCTCTGATGGATAACCAAAAATTTAAAAAAATTTAAAAAATAACACTAACTTTTGAGCCAACAACATCATCCTCACTAATCAAAGAAAACTGAAACAAGGAGAACAAAGACTGACCTCGTTATCAAGTCACAGTTTTCCCAGGTTTCAAAACCAGGATTCCTTCTGAAGAAGAAGCAGGTGAAACCAAGAATGAACCCAAAGAAAGTAGCAGCAATATTTTGCGAAAACCAAACAACAAGGATGAGGAGACAAGGACAAGAAAGAAACTTTTAACCGGTGTCATTTGTAACATGAATTATTTATAGAGATGGTAATCTAAGATGAAAAAGGGAAATCTTTATATTCGATTTTTAAAATTTAATTCTAGATATCTCCTATATTTGATTTTTCTGTTATTAATTATTATAATTTATCTTGATTTTTCTGTTATTAATTATTATAATTTATCTTGATTTTCTGTTATTAATTATTATAATTTATCTTTTAAAATTTAATAAATGAGGGGTGAAGGAAGTGGCGGGCAGATACTTAATCAAAGGAAATATATATCAAGATTATTCTATTCAATCAGATAAATTATTTGATTGTACAAAAAGAAATGTACAAGATACAAGATAAGAGTGTATCTATATTATAATGGCTAGATTACACCTTTCATATCTATATAATTTGGGTTATTATTCTATTTAATCTTTACATTTAAATCAAATTCTATATAAGTAAATAAACAGCGTATTTCTAATACAAAATTGATTACTCACAAATCAAAAAAAATAAGATAAAATATTATACAACAAATAAGATAAAATATTATACAACAAATAAGATAGAATATTATACGTTGGATCTTTTATTTGATATTACTTAGACAAAAAAAAAAGATAACAGAATATTTAACTCAACATATATCCTTATATATATAAAGATAAATTTATTTTATAAGATAATACTAAATTGTATTGAGATAAAATAAATTTTTGCAATAAATGTTATCTTGTACCTAATATTATCTTTTAAATAATATAAATAGGATCATTCTGCATCTCTTCATTTATCTACAAGTTCAAACGAAGAATACTCGCCTTTCTTCATCTATACCATTCACATACCATAGTAAATCAATCCTCATAAAAACATTTTCAGAGTGTCTATTGCAAGCTATGTCAATGTATTCTGTAGACCCCTTAGCAATGTTTGCAAGAAGGAATGCAGAAGAAAAATTTAAACGAGGAGACTTTAAAGGGGCCATCACTTGTGCCACCATGGCCAAAACACTAGACCCAAATGTATATGGCATTGACGAAACCATCTTAGCCTATAAGATCCACCAGGCAGCATTGAAAAAACGTGGTGCAACAAATTGGTACAAAGTTCTTGGCATTAGGGAGGACCTTGAAGACGACATTGGATGCATCAAGATGCAACGCAACAAAGAACGCAACGTGGGGATGCTGAACCCAACCAAGAACGCTTCAGTGGCAACTTGGGGTGCTTTTAGACTCATTTACAAAGCTTGGACAAACCTAAGTGACCCAAATAATCAAAATGTGGATTTTGGACGAAAGAAGACACCACGTGGCATCAAAGTTACCAAAAGTGTGTGTTTTCGGTGTAGAAAGTGGTGCAAGTACGAAGTTCATAAGAATTCAAGTACACACAAACATGGAGACAGCACTAAAACAGTTTTATTAATCAAGTGCCCAAGTTGTAAGTGCTAATTTGATCCAATAACTGGCCAGACTCCACACTCTAAGCTTTCCCACATACAAAAAGATGCTTAATTCTAGTTTGCATCTGTAGTAATTTTGTACTTAGATTCCACCATTTTGTTAAATTGGCTAAGTTTGACGTTTGTTAGTTTTTCATTCATAAATGTAATGTTTTATCTTATACGGGTAACACATTGTTCACCCGTAAAAGAATGTATCGTTGATAATATCTCAACTTTTTAACAAAATTGTGTTAGTAAGATTTAATTTTAGTATATTTATAATATTTTACTGTTAATATAATATTTTCATATATATTTTAGTTTAGTTATAGTTATAGATATATTTATAACATTTTTTAAGAAATTTTTTAGCCAATTGTAAGTTTTTAATTCAAAAATAGTTTTTTCTTTCTGTAGATAAATAATTTATTTTTATCTTTTGTAATCTTGAATTTGAATCTAGCTACCTTCATATAATATTTTTCAGCATACCTCTCTCATACACATATATACACAACACTTTTCAATAACTTAATTATATATTAATTCTAGCAGTGAACAAATGCTTACATTAAAATTAAGATATAATGTAATTGCAATACCTTTATCAAAAATAAGAAACAATTTAGGAAAATTATTCTTCATAAAGACTGTAGCATGTCACACACATACCAGGGTAACAGTTGATGACCAAAGTATAGCATTGATAGCATTAGTATGCCCGCATAAAGTTTCAGATAGCTTTTCAGACATTGGTTTCCGGCTTCCATGACCCTTTTCTTTACTTTTCAACAATGATAAAATATTATGGTGTATATCAGCTGAGATACTACCTAAGTTCACCAACAAGAAAATGATCAGAATAGTTGTAACTATCAAAGATTAATATAGAATCATTAAAACATCCAGCACATCAAGAAAGTACCAGCACGAAGAAGTATGTGGAAAGGAAATAAAGTAATTTAACTTATGCAAGTTTATCACTCAGCCAGAGGCTGAATATAACATAGGAAAATTGATCTTCTGCATACTTCAAAATTAAGCAGCTGGCTTTCCTCACTTCTGAATATAAAAGTAGAAGTTCTTAAATTGAGAAGTGGACCTTTAACTAAGATAGTGCTATGCTACACAAAGCTATTATTGCACGAGCATTGTGCTGATACGCCACCAATTAAAAACTCTAGATAATATTAAAATAACTTTAGCAAGACTCTCACTACAGACTTCAGTATTATTTTAATACGTTTTGAACTCGATTAGTTGCATGCGTAGACACCACCATGCAAAAAATACTGTAGTGATGCCAAAGAAAATCAATTCTCTTGAATACTTTCACAAAACCAACAAAAGAAAATCTGAGTGGTATTTATATAGAAGAATACGGATATAATTTTGAAAAAATAAGCATTTTCTTTTTTTCACATTTCAATAGGACCATATGACATTTTCTTCATATTTCAATAGAAACATATGACATTATCACCTCATATAACCTTATATTACTTTGGACCAAGATATATCCAATAGATATTCAACATTATAACATCACCAATCCCTCGTATTACTTTGGACTAACATATATACAAAGGCATATCAGACAATACTCTGCTCTCAATCACAAAATCACGGTTAAAGGAGAATGTGTTGGCTGAAAAAATGTTAACATGTCAAAAGAGCCAATGGGTCTTTATGTTCTTCTCATACATTTTATCTTATGGCATCAGAAAATGGGGGAGAAATCATTGTTTTACCCATGACAACCATTAACAGTATTGCTTCAACATTACAAATGATTTTTTAAGGTCTATATCGTAATAGCATAATTGTAGCACAAATGACACTTTAGCCTGCAATAACCGGTCTTTCAATCCCATATCTGCCTAGGCTGCTAAGCTACACTGCTACATATTTGAGAAATTCTGCACTAGCACTACAGCACCTATTTATCAACACTGAATGTGACCTGTTAGGATAAGGTGATGGCGTTTCTTTTGTGGTTATCTTGCTAATTGTCACTTGTCTGCACCGTCAAACACAATCCATCAAATGTCCTCAAATTAATTAGCACATCAAAATTAAACTCCTTAACAATGAGGTTAAAAAAAGGAACCCAATCCATAACATTGTGATTAATTGGACTCTGTCATCACTGCTTCTCACATGTTTACAAAGACCCATATCTTTCTCAAGCCAGTTTGCAGATTTCAACTTATTATCTACTCCTTTCTCTTCAATCCAGAACCTCTAAAAAATTGAAACAACCATGACTTCTCTTCAATTCAAGCCATTTTTTGTATTTTATTTTTCAGAAGCAGCATAAACCTAAGGGTTTAAGGTTCAGGATATCGCTATCCCACTAAAGCATATCTACCGCGCAGGAATCTGGGATTGACTGCTTCAATCATAACATAATTCAAAAATTGAACAAAATTCCACGAAATTTGAATGTGAGTGAATTGGCACTCGAACAGTTTCACTAATTAGAAAAATGCACACGCAAAAACAGTTCAATTAGGATTACACAAGAAGGTTAAAAATAGTGAGGAGTACTTGGTAGCATCAATGGAGACGGAACAGAGACGGCATATGGAAGAGAAGCAGCAGTGGGATCCATGAAAGCGCGTCGTGCTTAGAGAAAATATAACTTATCATCTGTATATATACATAACCCAATCAGTTAAACAAGGAATTTAGGTCAGACAAAATAAAAAAAAAAAGAAAAAAATTTAATTTTAACATTAAATTAATCGATTAATTTGAAACTAAAATCGATTAATTGCAAGAAATATATATGAATTGTATTTGTATGAGATGTCCACTTCAACTACTCAACCAAGGAACTGGTCGTGTCAGTGGAAGAAGATCTATCTTCAGTGGATGATCAACCTCTAACACAAGCATTCACCTTCTTAAATACTAAGAGTTAATAACTTTGGAAGATGGTTTGTTTGAAATGAGGAAAAAATGAGTGTGTTTCTTCAAGAAAGCCAAAAACAAATTAATATACCCTAGGTTTTGAAGTTCTCTTGATGGTTAAAAGAGGAAAATCTCGAAGGTGAGAAGAAATTGCCGCAACACCAAAGGTATAGACAATGAAATCACTCCATATGTTTGGAAAATTATTTCAAGTTTCAAATATGAAGGTGTTTAGGTCATCAAAGAAAACACTATTGCTGTTGAAAATTTCAACAAGGTTTGATATTTGAGAAGCAGCTTAAGGAAAACTTCTGTATTTATAAAGAAAAACAAGGTTTTGAAGTTCTCTTGGTTTATATTTATAAAGAGATTCCATGTAGGTGGACTCAAACTAGAAGAAAGGTTAATTACTTTCATTGTAGAAGAAAGGTTAATTGCTTTCATTTAGTATGACAAATTATGTTAGATGGAGCACCTATGTTATTTTAAATGGGGAGGATTTCATTATGATGTACTGCATTTCGAACAAAATAAAGGTAAGTTCGATATAAGCCATCAAGAATATAATGAAATCCAAAAGATTGTCGTATGATATATTTCCAAGTGTTGTTATGATATCAAAATTTGTCCAACATTTTGGTGTGGACCTTGATGAAGAGTCATTTAAACACTAAAAAAAATTATAATTATTGATGAATTTGTATCCACTGATAAAATATTATTATTGACGAATTTTTACGACAGATAATTATTGATGACAACATGAACCGTCAAATTATTCATTAGTAAATTTGTCGATAAATTGACCGCTAATTTACCGACAGATTAAATCATTGGATAAATTTATCACTAATTCATCAATAGATTTAATTAGTTTAAATCTATTGTAAATAAAAATAATAACAACAATAATAACAATACTAATAATAACATCATTAATAAGAACAATAATAATTATAATAGAATAAAAAAACTTCTATGGTCTAATGGTTATAAATTTTGTCAAAGTTATTAATATGGCCTAGATTGGAGTCATAACATTAATAAAAACATTATAATAATAATCTGCTATATTTATCTACGAATATTTTGAACATATTCGTTGGTGTTACCAACAAATTTTGTCCATCAATAATTTCAGTTCTTTTGTAGTAAAATTTATTAAAGGAATCAATGACATTATAATAATGTCACTCTTCATAAAATAGGATTTATCAAGGTTGATGACCACTGGGTGAACAAAGACAATGATGGATCAATTGTATCATAAGGAAATGTTCAAGATGAAGTTGGCCCAGGTAACACTAATGAGGTTGAACCAGGGATTACTACTCTCATCCCTTATATTCCTCTTTTTGATCATGGTAGTCCTTTATGTCCATTTAGAAGCTACTCTTAAAAAGAATAAATACTATGGCAAATAATCAAAAGGATCACTATGAGTTTTGTGCTACATATTTTCAATATTTGAATTGGACTGATTGAGGATCAACTAGACAAAATCAAGTTTGTTAGGGGAAACTAACTTGTTCTTGTTACATTTCATAATCTTTTTGTATTTAGGGCTTAGGGTTTACGAACTTTTTCTTTTATGAACTTTTAATATATAACTTTCATCTATGATATTATCTTTATATTAGCCTTCTTTTATGAAATTGAAGGGGGAGAACTCTATATTTTTTTAATTATGTGATATTGTATAATGCTACTTTTACGTTATGCTTATGTACCACACTATGTTCGTTTTCTTGTATTTGTTTGTTTTTGTCTTAGTACAGGTTCTTTGTCTTCCTCCTATGGCTTTTCCTCAAGATGTTGTAATATGTCATTTTCTTTACTCTTGGTACTTCATAGTTCTTTGGATCTCATATAGATGAAATTCTAGTTTTTTTTTAACAAATGTCTTGTGTAGGATGTTCCTTCATTGAATGACCATCATAATGACTTGGACATTGAGAACATGTTATATGAGGCAAGTAAATATATATATTTTGATGTATTTTCTTATGAATGTGGATTAGCTATTAGGTCTAGGATACTAAAAACTTAGTGACTTTGGAAAGCTTTAATTTGCTAGATCTTTGGAATTTGACAAAAGCTTTTTTTGTTAGATGAACTGATTAACAACGATTTGTTAAAAGAAATTATTACAAGAGAAACGAAGACAATAACCTTTTTACTACCTAATAACTTGAAAGGGGCAATTTTTGAGGAATAGGAAACTGATATTTGCATAATATCTCATGTACCAATTTTAGCAGCATGTATAATTCAATACGTTATGATTCATCAAATGTCCTAATTTCTAGGGTGATATTTCACTCATCTTTTTAGCTTACTAGATAAGATTATTCATTTGGGTTTGATGTATTACAAACAATATGATCCATCAAATGTCTTATTTTTTATTAATTGAAATACTTATGCATGATTTCACAAGATGAATATACGAACAAAAAGAAAATTGGAATTTTGCAATGCGGACACACAAACTGTATAAGGAGATGGTTACATGAAAAAAAAATGTATATCCCATGTGCAAATAAAAAGCATTAAATCATGCAGATTGTTTCTACATGGACACTTCCTAGCTACTACACATTCTAGCGAGTGCATATTTTATGTTTATCAACTAATTGTTGGCACGGTGAACAAACTCATTGTTTCCTATTTTCATGATCTAGTACATGGAGTTAACAATGCCCAATTCATTTATTTGATGGTACTATACATTTATCAAGTTGTATAGATGTTAATATGTAACTTTAGGAAATTACGTTGTTGTTATTTGTTAGTTTTCGCATAAATGAAAAATTTGCTTATATCGTAGACAATTTTTTCTTAATTAAATGTCCTATTTCCAAGAAGATGGTTAATAGAGTCTTTTGTTTTTGTTGTAAATCGTTTAATGTTATTTGTTGTACAAGTAAACTAGCTAATAAAGGTAGTGGAGAAATCTCAGTGTTAAGCTAAAAAGTTATGAAATAATTGATGATCACATTACTAACATGAATGCATGAATTGATTTGAAAATAATATTATAAAAAAGAATAAAACAATAGATAAACATGCTTAAGGAAAAATAAATACAAATAAAGAATATTAGAAAAAGATGTTATTAAGAATTATTGTTGTTATTGAAACCCTTGATAAAGGTAACTTAGCCTTCCGTTAAAAAAAATGAAAAGTTTTGTCAAGAAAGTAGTGAAAACTTTTTAAAATAATTGTAAAATTTGATCCAATCATACAAGAACATATTCATCGAACTAAAAAAGATGAAATTCACAATTGTTACCTTGGGTGTAAAATACAAAATAAGTTGATAAATTTAGTAAATGAAATCAAAACTAAAATTATGACAAAAGTTTATGGATGTGAAATATTATTCAATCATACTTGATTCACTACGAGGAAAACGTAATTTACCGACAGAAAATTATTGAGAAAACTTTATCCATCGATACAATATTATTACTGACCAATTTCAGTAGTAAAATATTTTACGGTTAATTTACCGACGAATTATCTGACGATAATTACCGACAAATGTACTGATAAAAAATTTACTGCCAAATTATCCGTCAATAAATTGACCGTCATTTTATCAAGGAATTTTTATTCATCAATAAACTGGTGGTTAATTTACCGATAAATAAATTTCATCGATAAATCGCCTACCAAGTTGGTAATGAATTTATTCTGACAATAATATTTAACATATTAATAATAATAATAATAATAATAATAATAATAATAATAGTAATTAATATTTACAATCATAATATTAATAATAATAAATTTATAATGATATTATTAATAATATTTATAATAAGAATATTAATAATATTAATATTAATAATATTAATACTAATAATATTAATAATGTTAATAATAATTATTATTATTATAATATTTATAATAATATTAATAGTATTTATAATAATATTAATAATATTTATAATAATAA
>Ga0209700_108732_pt1 | contig 12632 bp, 5 predicted proteins | sample SiratroredBW_FD_187528 | JGI IMG/M metagenome (GOLD analysis project Ga0209700, IMG submission 187528) | Root nodule microbial communities of legume samples collected from California, USA - Siratro red BW (SPAdes) (version 2) | ecosystem: Host-associated > Plants > Roots > Nodule | place: USA... | reverse complement strand
AAATTTGAAAAAAAAAAAAAACACCGTTCGCATGGCAAAATAGAAGAAAATGATAAAATAAAAGAAAAAAATGGTTATAACTTTTGCGTCTTGCACCATTTGACATGATTTTAGATCCAGACTTAGAGAATTAACCTGTCTCAAAAAAAAAAAAAAATATTTTGGATCATAGCGAAATTCTAGTTTCAATAAGCAAAATTTAACTTCAGAACGAGGAAAACTAACTTCAGATCTTCTGCCATTTCATGGGAACAACAATTACACTACTATTTTCGATTTACGATATTTGGAACTAAATTACAACAAGCCTATTTTAAGGCTCTGTTGGAAAAATCAATCAAATGAGCTATAATCTGATTTGACTAAAGTTAATTTATGAATTTTCAATAAATATGTTCTTTATAAACTTTTTTTCTACGGTTTTGATTATGTTGCGACAATATTATTGTTTGGACACGGGTTAATTCCATTTTGAGGTCCTTCTAAATTATTTTTTGTATGGTTATATCCCAACTTGGTGAATGCGTTGGAGAAAACTTAGATCAAGTTCCCCATATCTTCATTATTAAGTAATTTAATAAAATGATACGTAAATGCTTTTTTCTTTAAATTCTAAAATGTATGTCTTTTAGATCATATAACATTCACTCGTCTCACTCTCCAGTTAGATGGGTACAAGTAATTCCAATTGAGTGAAGATTAATTTAATTTTTAACCCAGTTTTATTATAATTGGGTTATTAGGTTAAATAATAAAACTAATTTCAGTGCTCCTTCCCAAGATTTAACAAAAACAACTTACAACTCCAACATCATAAAAAATGCTTGACTTTGTATAGAAAAACTATATGCATAAGGCTATCTATTGCACATAATTAAAACAGCTTAATTATTTCTTGTTTATCTTGTTCACTTGTAGGACCATGTTTTTTAGACAACTTCATGTGTTTAGGTAACAAGTGGAACATTTATTAGCTTTGTTGGTATGGTTCAACCTTTCAAGCATTTTTTTAATGTATTTTTCCTCTGAGAACTATAACAAGCTATTGGAATAATTTTTTATGATCTTTATTTCAAGGATTTAGTTAATAGATATTTAGCCTTTTATAACGAAAGATTTGTTTAAAGTTTTTTTTATATTGTTAATCCTTTGTAATGATCTACGAGCAACATGTTATTCACATACGAATATAATAAAATCATTATTCGTATATCTTGTTATGAATACATAGTAATTGACTAATATTTTCAAAAATTTATATTTTGTCGTAAAAGATTCAAACTTCTTATACCTTTGTTTAGAGTCTTGCTTCACTACATAGAGCCTTTTATTCAGATGACACACTAAGTGTTTCTAGACTGGTTCTTTAAATCCTTTTGATTGTTTCATGTAAATTTCTTCTTCTAGTTCTCCATGAAGAAATAATGATTTGTCAAGTTATTCAAGATTTTAGACTTATGACTATCCTTATAGAGGGCACCTTCACCATTGAAAGCATCTTTAAAATCTATGTTCTTTTTTCTACTTGTAACCTTTAATATAATGTGATCTTTATATATTAGGGTTACATTCTCCCTTCTTCAAACTTTAGCTTGTATATCCATTTGTTCTTCAATGGTTGTTTTCTTTAGATAACTTCATAAGGTCATAGTTTGATTCTCATGCAACGAGGTCATATTCTCATTTATGACTTTGATCCAAACTTCTTTATCTTTTATTTTCATAGCTTCACCAAAGCGTTGTCATTCACCATCAACAATTAGTGTAACATATTCATATGACTTTGATCCAAACTTCTTTATCTTTTATTTTCATAGCTTCACCAAAGCGTTGTCATTCACCATCAATAATTAGTGTAACATATTCATATTATAAGTACCTATTAGAAAGACATGTATCTCTTAGATATTGTCTTAACACAAACTTTATTTAATCTTCTTTTATTAGTTGGTGTTCTAAATCCCTTTGATAATTGAATTTCGTTTACTCTTTAGAATTCGTCTCAGAATGTGATAACTCAGGGTTGGTTTGAGTAGGAAAAATTGACTTTGATGATTCTCTCATCTTAAAATTTTGCTTAGTAAGATGATTTAACACGTCATTATTACTTATTTTTTTGGATTTTCTTTCTGTTGATTTTATTGAAGCTCTTTAATAGTATGATTTTTAAAGAACATTGTGTCTCTACTTCTAACAATCTTCATTTTTTATATGATTCTATAATTTATACCCTAATTCATCCTTTAGAGATCCGATGTATATACATTCTTTGGTCTTAACATCCAACTTCATTCTATCATCTTGGAAACATAGACAAATACTTTGCATTGAAGACTTTCAAATAGTTGTAAGAAGCATTTTTCATAAGCCATTATTCCTCTAGAATCCCTTCCTTCAAAGATCGAGATGGCAAGAGATTTACAATGTCATTATCGTCTTCACAACTTCACCCCAAAAATACTTAGGGAGGTTTGCTCGATTTTAGCATGCATTTAAATTTCTCTTCAATTGCGTGTTTCATTCTTCTAGTCACTTTATTCATTTGAGAGTCTTCTGAAGGGTCTTCTACTTCTTGATATTATGCCTCTAAGAATATTTTTCAAAAACACCATATTATCCACCATTGTCTAATTTTTTTTTTTTTTTTTTTTTTTACCGTAGTCTCATGTAACTCTTGATATTTTTGTTTTTTTGTGTTATAGGCTATGCAAGTCTTGCAAAAATAAATTATCTTTAATCATGGGGTTCCAATAAGAGTAGTTATCATCAATCTGAACATAATAAAAAAAACTTGTTCCATCTTAAATCTTAAATGACATAGGCATGCTCCCAATACACAAGAGAGCTCTAATACCACTATTACCACATAAAATGATAATTTTTCCTACCTGTGTAACTTAAAACAAGCTTATGAAATAATAATAAAAACAAAAACATATTTTTTAATATGAAAAACATAAACTCACACTGTCAAGTAAGAATATGAACTCTACTATAAAAGTAGAATTAGAATTTTTTTTAAGAGAATAGTATAATAACTCGTCTTTCTTTAAATAACTTACAACAACCTTGCAAGAAATAATGAAATATCTTTATCTCTTAATCAGTTATAAACTCACTACTACTTTTCCACCTACAAAGTGACTTTTATACTATTCTTGTATATCTTAATCTTTGGTATCATGGACTAAAACTTTTCTATTAAAACTAACTTCTTAAAAATAAATGTACATGTTCTTAAAAGTTAAGAAAATAATTTAAATTTCTTAAAATAAAATATTTTCTTGATTGTAATGTATAGAAATTGCTTATTTTAATTGAGAGATATTTCCAACAATTTTGAGTGTAAAAGGACAGCTAATGGAGACACTTAAAAGCTACGTATAAGAACTGCAGGGCTGATTCTTTACGCAAAGCGCCAATGTCCTTTTACATTTTCTTAATTTGAAAAAGGAAATCGAAAATTATACTGTGTGCACACCCGGAATAACCATTTTAGAATATGTACAATTTGCAATTTTAGATTTGATAATCCAAAAACATCAACAAATCGAAAAATACGTTATAAGAAAGATTAATATGGGAAATTCATATTTTACTTTGGGTGTAGGGAGAAAATTATGAATTGCAAAATGGTTTATCCGCATTGTAATTCACGTTAATCTTTTTTGACATAAACAGTTCACAGCAATTGCTTTTTAATTAACTGCAAGGTTATTCCAATATTTGATTGTTATTTAATTGGAATGGATTTCAAAGGATAGGCTTGGTAACTGTTAAATGAATGGATTATTTTCGTGTTAAATACTATGTGAGCTGTTTGGGAGAAGAAACAAATGAATGGATGTCTACCAAACTGTAGTCAAAAATTAAAAGTAAACATGAACTTGACTAAATAGGTGGAAGGAAAAACTCTTAAAACATGTTAAAGTAAACGTCGACTTGACTAGATTGGTAGTAGGAAAACCTCTTAGAACATGTTAAGATGGAAAAAAATATAACATAAATTAAAGTTTAAGTGTAACTTATTTAATCCATTATTTTTTAGGGATAAGAGTTGATTTATATTTTACCTCCATGAGTTGGGGTGGATTGAGAGGGTTTACGCGTCTGTGAGCGGCCCAACATAAATTTTTAAACTATTAAATAAATAATGATGAAATCTTTTGTATTTTTTTAAATATAAATTTTGGTTTATGCAACCAAAATTTTATTTAAGTATAAACATTAAAAAATTATTAATTTAGTTGAAGTAAATAAAGAAATATACTATAAAATATATATTAAAGTTATATAAACTATAAATTTATATTTATTAATATATGATATTGATAAAATAATAATTAAAAATATTTAATTATTCAATACGCAAATAATATTACACAATAATAAAAAAATAATATAAATTGTTGGATGAGACGAGCTGACTTGGACTTCGATCTATACAGATTGTGAGTCATGGAGGACAATTCTTTACGAGTGAAAAATTATGATTTTAGATTTTATCAATTCCTAGATTTATAAATTGGTTTATTTTATAAAATAATAATTATATTTTAAATATATATATATATATATATATAATAAATAGGTTATTAAAAACTATGGTAAAATGTTTGTTGGCCGTTGGTTCAATGTAGAATACAAACTTATTAGGTAACATTTAGAATACAAAGAAATTAACACAAACTTATTAGGTAACATGTTGAATTATGTTAAATTACCCATTTTACCTCCTCTAAATAAGATTAGTGTTGATTTATGCATTATATATATATATATATATATATATATATATATATATATATATATATATATATATATATATATATATATATTAAATTCTAACCTTTAAATCTTGTACAATCATTAATATTAGTCTCTACTTCTAGTATTGACATGACCATAAGAATGTTCACATGGATTTTATGAGTTGTTTATGGATTAAGTGATTTAGAATTGCATAATGTTACTTTTATATCACAATTTTATACTATTTCGTGTCAATTATATGATGAATATTTCTTTTTGGTGCAATTATTTTGTTCGGTTTTACCTAATAGATGCATATGCTGTTGGAAGGCATTGGTATTAGAAGATGTTTGGAGTTTATTCCTTCTTTGTTCTCATGAAGACACAGCAATTAGGAATTTATGGAAGAGAAATTCTACAAGAAATGCACTTTATCTCCAAATGATTATTGAAGATTGTTGGGGCCTTGCAAGGAATATTACCATCCATCACTTTTGTTTTACTAGAAGAGGCAATATGGTAGCTTAGGAAAACTATCTCTTTTTTATGTAAAAGCCAGAATTTGGCTACAAAACTTGTCTCCTTATATTTTGTCACTTTTCGTGAATTTCTTTTACTAAATACTTGTGTGTATATATATAATTTTCTTCTTATAATAAATTAATATAGAATTTTGTTGGAAACTCCTACTTACCAACGAATTTTGTGAATTGCAAATAAAAAGTGATAAGCTCCATAGAAAAAATTGGAAAAAAAATTAGGGGTAAGATAATGGCATAATTACCCTCTCACTATATTCAGTCCAGTTTATATTAAATTATGGTTAAACTAATCACAGTTATGTTTATGTTAAAATATGGTTAAACTAAATTATTATTGGTTATTATCTTATTCTTGATATGAGTCATTTATAATATAATCACACTAACCAATAAAAATAATTAATTCAGTTGATTTTTTTATTTATAAAAAATAATTTTAATATACTAAATTCACTCCTGTTTTTAATTACTTCTGACCTTATTTATTGTTATTCATTAGTAAAATACACATATTTATAATATTTAACAAGGATAAATGAGAAAGAGAAACTTTAGTATTTCATAAAAATGATAAAATATTCTATAGAACTATTAAATCATTTATCAACATTGTTTTACAAGTAACTTTTTCAAACATTAGACATCATAGAGTTTAGAATTGAAAAAAAAAATCAACTAAAGCCTTTTTGTTTTCTGTTTTATCTTAATTTATATTTTTATTATATAATATTTTAATACAATAAGAAATAAATCATAAGAAACTAGAAAAAGATTACTGATCGAATAATATTTAAAATAAATAATTAAACTCACAAAATACACCTAAAAATATCCAAAGCCAATTCGAACACGGAACATAACAACAGGACAAATAGAAAATATTTGGTCCACCATGTCTTTGCAAAAATGTCAGAAAGGTTCAGGTCTAAGTTGAAAAATGATGAAGCTTAAATTTTTAACACTTATCCTATCCTCATCTTCATTGGATTTTATTGAGTTAAGGTAGCTGAATCTATTACACTTCTTTATTTTATAATTTTAATCCACACACATAATAAATTAGAAAAAATAAAAAAAGAATTATATTATGCTTTAGTTAAATAAATAGTTTTGAGTTTATTATTTAATCATTATCATCATTATTTAAATGATTTAACCATTGGAGTAAGTGGTCTTCTTTAGTAGCATTAAGTGGGCACTAACAAAAATGTCAACACTGATTTCATGAAAGTAAAAGTACAGTGACGAAAGAAAAAGATGTGAACATGGGATGAATCATGCTTGCAATGAAGTGAATAGAAGGTGCTAGCACAAATATATTTAAAGCATACAGCTTGTAGAGGTTAAATAAGGGTCCCTCTGAATGGTTCCATTAGTTGGAAAATTAATCACTGAGAAACAACAGAAGATGGGCACACACACTGAAGATAATAACTAGAGGAAAAGGACACCACACCGCCTAGCTAGCTACTAGTCCCAACAAATTACAAATTGCATCCTCAACATATCTATGCACAACACATGAAAACCAACACATTAATAGACACAACCACCAAATATAGTTTACCTTCCATCTTCAAGCTTCAAACCAGGAACAAAACCAAATGGGATACCAACACTAAGGGTAAAATTCCACACACCACTTCTCTCACCAACCACTTCTTCCCCCACCCTCCATTCTTCTTCTCCTCACCACTTGCATTTGCTCCCTTTGCAGAAGCTGCAGAGAATTTTCAATACCCCCACATTGTTAAAATCAATCAGAATCATACATCACAATTATATTTTCAATGATTAGAACATGTATAATGTTTCCATGATTATGATCCTCTTTTGCAATAACTGACTCCAAAACAGCACACCCAATTAATGCAATCAGTTTACTATATCAGTTTACTATAAGGGTATCTCTAGTCTACATGGATCACTAACTGCAACAGCAAAAGCAAAGTTTTGTAAGTATTTTTTATTGTAATTGTGGTTGTGATGACTGATTTTGTCTGCATATAAAAAATGCATAGAAACTGCAATCACAACAGCAGAAGGGGATAAAAGTTTCACTAGGGTTAAAGGGATCAAACTTTTATATGCACAATAAAAATGAAGGAATAATATATATTTACCAGCAGGGGCTGAAGAGGGGCTAGTTTTGTTTGTCAAGGATTTTTCAAACCCTTCAAACACCTTAGCGTCGGCGGATTTGGGTGACAAATGCAAAAGCTCTGAAACAAGAAATAAAGTTTCAAAATTGTGCAGGGGCACGTAAGAAATGAAGGGTCATACAAGATTATATCACATGAACACACAGAAAAAAGCGTACAAAACTCACCAACACACTCTGTTATGTTAGTGGGTGTTTTGCAAGCATCTGGGAGTTTGAGAGCGAGGGTGACGTTGATCTTGAGGCCAAGACTTGGGTCATCACGATCCTTGATGAGGATGCAGAGGCACCTCTTGCTTTTGTCGATGACTTGTTTGAGACCGGAGCAACAATCCATGGTGGGGGCTGCGGCTTCGCCACCGACGTAGGTGAGACAACCAGCGAGACCAATGAGTTTGTCCGTACACTCTGCTTTGTCCTGGTTAATATCGGAGGTTGCAAAACCGACCAAAAGGAGGAACAGGGTTGACGAGAGTACTAGATTCGTTGAACCCATGATTTCTCGGTGAGACAAAAAACAAAGAAAGAAAGAAAGGAAAACCCAAAAAAAGAGAGAAAAAACGGTTGCGCTTCTCCCTTTCTTTCTAACGCTCAGCTTCCTCACTTGCTTCACTGTTGTAACTTTATGCCACGTTCACATTTAAATATCTTTGCACCCATCTTCAAAGATTGAATATTCATGCCATGTTTAACTCAGTTAATAAATGGCAAACAGTTACTTCTTGCGTTTTAAAATAACCTGGTAGTTTTTCTTTTCGGTCAGGTAGGGTACAAGAATGGTAGAAGTAAATAACAATAATTTCAGGATTTTTAATTAAATTTTTATTATGAAATTTCAATTTACTAAACGATTTAAAATATATTTTTTAGTTTCATTTAAATAGTCTACCGCTTAATTTTTAATAAATAAAGCGATTGTTACGATCGTGATTTCGTCTCTAATTCATTTATTAACTTGCTTATTTTAAAAAAAAATTATTAAATTTGTCTAATAACTCACCATTTCTTTTCTAAAAAATATTTAATCTATAAATTGAAAAAGATCAAAAAGAGAACATACAGGTTGATTGATAAAATGATAAAAACAATAATTACTTTATTTTATTAATAATAAGATCAAATGACAGAATACTTAAATAAAAATGATAAATATTTCGTAGAACGAGAATTTTTTATAAATTAAAAATACTTTAATTAGGGTTACTAAAATTATTCAGTTGAAATGTTTTTCTTTTATAATTAGAAGCATGATCTGGGTACATGTTATAAGCCATTTAAACTTTCATTAATTCAAACTTGAATTTGAATTTGAGTAGAATGCCTCTCTGGCCATTTTCTTTTTGGGTTTGTAGGATTAAATCTAAAGTATTTATTAAAGAATTGAGGTATACCTAAATACTTTGATACTTTATGAATATTTCTACATAAAAGGTAATCAATTATGTCGAAAGGGAATGAATAATAAGAAAATGTTACTGTACTAAAAACTTAGAGCATTAAAAGGGTTAGTAATTAGTATTAAATAATAAAGTAGCATTTCAGCATTAAACACAAACAATAATGGGAGGTACAGTGCAATGGACGCCAAAAGGACGTCCATATTCTTTCCTTCTTTGTAGTCTTTCCTTCTTTGTAGTTATCACTACGTGTTTGCATTATGGAGTCAGAAAAAGGAAAAAAAATGAAAGGAATAACAATGAAAGATGGGTTCGGAAAGAAAGTGAAAATGAGTAGAGAGATAGTAAATAATTTATTGATGTAATATAATAAATTATTTTTATATATTAATTTATTTAAAAATAATTTAAATAAAAGTTAGTTTAATATTTATTCATTTTATTATAAAAAATGTAAATAATAAAATAATAATCGATGATATAAAAGATATAATATATTATCTTTTAAAATATAACGTAAACATAACAAATTTCTTCATTATTTCGTAAAAAATTTAAGTTACAAATTTTTCTTTGTTTTATGTGATTTCATACTTTTTTAATTCTCAGATCTTTACATTTTTCACATTTCTCTTAAACTTTCAACGCTTAAAAATAAACAAAATTTCGAAGAATATTTGTTTTTGACTAAAGGACGTTAATTATGATTATATCATACTAATATTTATAATTTTATTATTTTTCATTTCTACTATATTTTTTAAACTCTTTGTGTGCCATCAAAATTTATCCGAATTTAAAATAGAAATGTTTATCTTTAGTTGGTATATTTCCAAAATGAAAATGAGTTTTTCTTTAAAGAAAAAATGGGTTGTTCGTATTAATTAAAGTATGCTGCCTTTACAGCTAGAGCTGCTGCTACAGGTTGACTGGTGTACCCGTTATAATAAATGGTTGTGCACTTAGAAACATGTAAATTAGTTTACACCAGTAACCAATATATAGAATTTGTGGGTTTAATTTAATTTAATTTTTTTATTCTATATATTTACTTAAATTTATTTTTTTAATTTTAAATTATATGTAATTTTATTCAATTTTAATTTAATTATATATAATATTTAATGGTGAAAATTGAAGAAATTAGGGATAATTAAGAATTAAACATCAAAATTACATAAAAATAAATTAAGGGACAAAATTTATGAAAAAATAAAATTGAAGAAACTAAAATTACGGAAAATAATGTAGAAACCAAATTTCAATTAAGGTACTTTTTAAAGAATTAAATACTCAAATGAAGAACTTTAATGAAGAGCTTTATATTCTTAAAGTTCCAAACTAATTTGGGCACATCTTTTCTAAAGGATGTTATACATTTAAACACAAAAGCAAGATAGTTGACTTTAAATAATTTAAAAATTATATATGAATTAACTTCACAGTGTAAAAGGAATATTTTGATTTTTCACAATGCAGAAAATATTTTTTATTAATAATTATTCGACAATTTAAAATGTGATTTATCATTTTGGTGAAGATTAGTTCCTTCTCGTAAGTTCAGGTTCCATTTAGTGTTCAATCTCAAATTAAAGTATATAATAATTAAAAATTAGAATAAAGGTTATGTCATATTTCGTCTTGTGGAGATACAACTAAATACACAGTTAATTATACGAATAAGTATTTTTTTTATGTTTTTTGTATGGTTTAAATATATTTCGTAAACATGAACAAAACATACTAAAATTTGTCACTTATTTTCGAAGGAAAGTTTTTCAAGTTTAATAAAATAGTAATGAAATTTTCTATTTTACTTCTTTTCATTTCTACACAATAAATATATTTATATAATGTATCTAATATGTTTATAATTCTTCAATTTAAAAATAATAGTTTCTAAACTATAGTTGATTTAGTATAGTTATCGTGCAATAATCTAATTTTTATTTAAAAGAATAAATGCGAGTAAAGATTTATAGAATGAGACAAGTATATATAAGTGTTCATTAATTTTAATATAAATTCTTTCACATTATTGTAATTCATCATATCATGAATTTAGGTGTATTCCTATGCCGAGAATAAATTAACAATTCAAATCTACGATCCTTGATACCATCTTAACTTATTTAAATTAAAAAAAAATATAGATAATTTAGTTGCAGATTTATTTGGATATAGCTTGCTCTGCAAGAAAACAATCTTCCAACACCAAAAAGCTTCCAAAATGAGCTGATAGAATTTGCAGAACTTCTACATATATAACTAACATTTCTATTTGTTCAAAATACTAGAAATCCTATTTCTAGTTCATTCTGATATATGGAGAGAAAAATTTCGAAATGCGAATGAAAAAGGAAAAATTAAAACAAGATATTTATCCAAATAAAGAGTTTGATTAGTGTATTTTTATCCATTTGTCATTGTTTAAGCAGAAGTGAGGTCTGAATATAGAAAGAATAATTGACCAATCATGAATCTTAAAGAAAGTATAGAGAATATATAAGTTTAAAGGGTTGAAACTTTTAGAATAAATGAAAATATATTGTTTTAAATTTATTTATAAATATTTTAAAACGTAAATTTATTTCGCATGTAAATCATATCTTTTAATCTAATTAAATTGGGTCTTAGATATATGATCTAAAGTTGGAACGGTGGTTAAATATGTAATCCTATAGTTGGTTGTGGTAAACTACAATTTTCACACTAGTGCAAAAATAACATTATATTTCACTTATCCTACTTAGTGAAATAGTAATAAACGTGTAAATGTGATAAGGTTTTTTTTATGTTGGTTAAACCAACGTACGAAGTATTTATGTTGGTTTAATTTATAATTGACAAAAAAAGCTTAACTTTTAGATTGAACTGATATAAAAAGTTTTATGTAGGTTAAAAAAGTGAAAGACATGTTTTCTTTCTTGCTATTCTCCTTCCTCGCACTTTTTTTATCCACTTTGATGCTCTTCACTATCACATCATAACGAAACCATCATCCATTACAATACCGTAATAGTGATACATTTAACTTTTGAACTTTATATAAAGAAAATAAATAAAGACAACAAAAATAATTTAAAAAAAAAGATATTATCATAACAAAAATAAAAAATTCATTTTTTTGAATCTCGTTCCTTTAATAAGTATAAAAAGTCCTTAACAACCAATTGAATGAATATTGCCTAGGTGATAGACAACACTAATGACAAGATTGGTTAGTAATCATAAACTTAAACTAAGAGGATGTTGACATTAAACTACCAGTACTATAAACTGCTTTATTCAATAAATATATAATCCATTGAGATGGGTGTTAATGTTAGAGAAATGTATCATTCATTCATAATAAAGATGGATAATATTGTAAGGTATCCAATATCTACTACTGTCTTAACACAAAGAAGTACTTTTTTTTACTTAAATATAATAAATAAATAAGATATTTAATGAACGTAGATATAAATTACTCCAATTTATTTAGTATTACATGGGGAAATATTTTGTCGCATTTTTTATTATACTATTTTATAACTTTTTATAAATAAATATATATATATATATATATATATATATATATATATATATATATATATATAATTTTATTTGTTATATAAAAATAACATTAAATGTATTATTTATTGTATATTATATTATATTTATTTTGTTATAAAAAAATAATTATATAAAATAGAAGATTCTAATTTATATATATATATATATATATATATATATATATATATATATATATATATATATATATATATATATATATAT
>Ga0209700_108731_pt1 | contig 12633 bp, 6 predicted proteins | sample SiratroredBW_FD_187528 | JGI IMG/M metagenome (GOLD analysis project Ga0209700, IMG submission 187528) | Root nodule microbial communities of legume samples collected from California, USA - Siratro red BW (SPAdes) (version 2) | ecosystem: Host-associated > Plants > Roots > Nodule | place: USA... | reverse complement strand
ATGATTATATTATTCTCAGAAACAAGTTATTAAAAGATTATACAGTTATCAAAATATTCTTTTTCTACAAGTCTTTTTAATATATATATATATATATATATATATATATATATATATATATATATACATATTTATATTTATTGGAGATATGTATGTATAGCTTATCCTCTTATTCTTTTTTTTTACACGGTTTTCAGATTTCTTTGTATTATATATGATTTGAGAGATTAGATGTAATTTTATTACAATTTAAGATAAGTAGGTAAATCTACCTGTTTTAGTTAATATAAAATAAAAATGGGCACTCCCACTTATCCATAGGGAATATTTTGTTATGATGTCTGGATTTTGAAGGTGAATACGATAGTTTTAAGTGTTGAATGTGTTTCTATTCCTAAATAAATGATATATTTTGTGTTTTTATTTCCATAAAAATTTATTCCTCGTTCATCTTTATATTTAACAAAATCAATGTATTTTAAACTCTTATAGGACTGAAAACATATCATTTTACAAAGTAAAAAAGATAAACTTTATGTTATAAAGTGTTAAAATAGGAAAAATTACAAAATAGTTTTACCGATAAATTTAGATAAACTCAATAGGCTATTTTGTCTCATTTATTTTAATATCATTTTATTACTTACAAGTTTTTAATTAAATCAAATTAAAAAAAATAATTTAGTCTTCTGTTAAACTAAAGAAACACTGTCAAGAAACACTGTCTTAAATGATATATTTATAATACATTCTTCATGTCATCACTTTTTTTAATCTTGTTTTTTTGTTAATTTGATATACGAGACTAAATTATGATTTTAAAAAGAATGATAACTCTTTAAAAATCGTGAGATGATGTTAAAATTAATATTAAATCAAATAAATTTTGAAGTGTTGGTTTTATATAATGGTGGATGTGTTGTTTATTACTTGAAGATATTTCTTTTGCTTGAAGTTATTGTATATCTTCTTTATCCTGTTTTTGTCATTTGTAACATCATTTTCAGTGAGTGTTACCCATAATTAATGATTGTTGTTTGGAAGACACAAGTGCAGATAAGGATACTTGAAAGTAACAGCAACTCATAGGTTACCAATCAGTATATTTTGAACGTATGCATAAATGGTAACAGAACACTAATAATAGAAAAATTGTTAACATTTGAGTTTCTTAATTAATATTTGAAATCTAAACTCTAAACTATGGAGTCCACTAAAAATAGTATTTTATTCTAAAAATGAACCAACCAATATAATAATATTTTAATTAAGTAATTTTTATGATAAAAAATAATAATGTGCTGTATACAACTTTTGTCCAATTAAAGTTAACAAAATCATTCCGGTAATAATTTTTTGCAATTGACGAGCTGATTGTAAGCTACAATATACTTTACTAATTTAATATTATCATTTAATTATAATTTATCATTAAAATGGTTTTAAAATAATTCTTATAAAATTAATAAATTTATCAAAATTGATAATTTGTGATTAGACGATAGTGTAAAATTATTTTATACTCTGAATGCATAGTTTTTCTTATTTCCAATATTTATTTTGTATAATGTTATTTGAATAAGTTAATTTTTAAACAAAGCGTAAAATTTTACATCTTAATATTTTCTTCACATAATATCCATTATTTTCGATTGAAATTTATTCGAATTGTTTGCTTCGAATTTAACCAACCATTCCCCCACACTACATAAATTATACCTTGCAGGGATATTATCTATATGTGTGTACATGCCAACAATTTGTAACTAGTACACGTAATGCAAGAACATGTACTAAAGAGACACACTAGAGCATTTTAGATGTTTATATATAAATATATGTTATTTTTTTATAAAAAAAATATATAATATATATAATATATTACATATCTTTTTGTGAAAAAAAAGATAGCATAAGAAGTGGAGACATTAATTTTAATTTAGAAGCCTTTTAAAAAAGTGTATGATTGTAAAAGTAATAGAAAAGATTAAGTTTTCACTTTTAAAGGAATTTTAAAATATTTTAATCTTCCTTTTTATATGTAATTTAGTATATTAGTGTTTATATCTAGAGTTGGATACGTAACTCTATCCCTCTAAGCGATTACATTCGCATAAATTTGAATTATAAAAAAATCGTTCATATAATTTGAATTTCAAACTGATTTTAATATTTGTAAATGTTTATTTTTCTCGTAAAAGTTGCAGGTTAAACTGGTTAAACGTCAAATATATTAATATTTATTTTAGTATCATTTGCAAAACATCAATTTACTCAATTCATTAAAAAATTCAACCAATAGAAATACAAATAAGATTAAATTTTGGGTTAAATGCGAGTTGCAGAAAATTTACAAAAGAAAAATAAATAAATAAATAAATATATATATATATATATATATATATATATATATATATATATATATATATATATATATATATATATATGTGTGTGTGTGTACATTAATTAATGACATGAAAAATGTCAGTTATAATATTTAAAAGAAAATATACTACTAAACATAATTAATTAGTATTTCTTGTTTGCTACTAAACAAAGCCTAGTATAATTCAATATAAACATACTCAAAATATTACAAATTGCAATAAAGCAATAAATAGAGAACATTAATTTGAGTAAATTAATAGCTTAACTAAATGTATTGTTACACAAAAAGGGCTTAATTAGAAAAATATAGCCCGGAATATATACAGACTGCATCACTTACGTAAGAAATAATAATAAAATAATGTAAGTAAATAACTTATCACATATTAAATAAATAAATTATGAAAAATACTTTATAATTATAAGATAAGTTAAAAATAATAATTTGAACTTTTGGGTATGTATTGATTTGAAATGAGAAAGTAGAAAGGTGCAAGCAAACATGTAATGAATATTGCGAATGTGAAAATCAATATTTGGTAGCTGCTCGAAATTTTGCTACTGGTGTATTGTTTTATACATTTTTGGAATGCATATTTTCTGCAAAATCTGCTGAATCATCTAAAAAATTACCTAACAGATTTGAGATAGTTTTAAAAGGAGATTTTCCTTGAGAAAGAAGATTTTCCTTGACAATTTCACTCAACAGATATTATTTTGTTCTATAAAATTACTCCACGTATAAATGAAAAATATATGTAAAAAAATTGCTCAACCGTGTTAAAATTTTACTGAACGAATTAGGTCTTGGAAAAATTTAATTTTCAGTGTCCAAATTTCCCTCAACATATTCCAATAAAAAATTGACCTTTTATTATTCATTTTGCATTTTTTGAATGACTTTAATATTTATAGTTTCAATTTGATTTTTATTATGAAAATAAAAAGATAAACAAAAAATAATAAACGATATGAAAATAAAATATTTTTTATATTTTGATAAAAAAAAATACATGACTGAATATATACAAATAATGTATCAATTTTAGGTATAACTAAAGAAAGAAAAGAAATAAAAATAATATAACATGATACTATCATAAAACATAAAATAAACAGAATTATGATAATTTGATTTTTTTATAAAGATAAAATTAAATAATTAAGATTTATTTTTTTCTGTTATAAAGACAAAATCATATAATTGATACTAATTTTCTTCTAAAGGGTTGTATCCATTTTCTTTGAAAATTTAATAAATATATGAGGGTATTTTTAAATATTACTTTTAATGTTTGAAATTAATTATTTAGTGAGGATTGAGTTTTAAAATATATTTTGTTTGAATCTACATTGGGATTACTTAAATGGTAAGTGAAGAAAATAGGATATAGTGAATATTGAGTTTCGTGTAGCTATTAATGAGATGAGATATATAAGTTTCATTTACGAGAAACAGACAGAGGTTCTTCGTATATACTTGTTGAGTACATGTAATGAACAACTTGGTGTGATTTGTGTAAATTCAAGTTTAAGATGATAATATCTAATAAACATGATTAATTTATGTCTGTTAGAAGTCTTTAATTAAATATAACTTTTAGTTTTAGGGTAGGAATATAAGTGGACTTGAGTATTTTTTTTAAGAACAAAAGAAATAGAAAAAAAAGTAGACGGAAAAGATATTTCATATTTTTGTTTTTTGTGATATTTGTACTAAAGACACATTAATATGATATTCATTTCTAACAAAGTCTCTCTATTCTCAGTAAATTCCTGGTGTGTTAATTTATTTGAAGGAAAATATTTTGTAGTTTTGTGAAATCATAATGCACTAAAATTCTAAAAAACTTTTAAAATGTAAAAAACATAGACCGTAAAAGGACAATGTATAAATATTTAGAAAAGCGTAACAGTAAATGTAATATTTGTTTCTTTGTTTTCATTTTTAATTTATACTCCCTATTGGTATATATGCATTTATGGATCGATTTAATCCTTAACGTTACTCTAACTTACATCTTAACTTATGGAAGACAATTTAGGTAGTTTTATTTAACCAAGTTTTGAGAATCAATCTTACTTGCATCTTGTTTAGATGTAGCATGTGTTAAGCTTAAAATCTTTAAAGTTGCATTGTTAAGCTTTTAAGAAGGGGATTCCCATCTTGAGTAAGGTACTTCAATCTTCCATTTTGCGTGTTAAACTTGTGGATATTCTAGATAATCCATATTCGTGATATATGAAAAGTTAGACTGTTACACTAATATCACTATAATTACAAACAGAGCTGACATATTGTTATGGGGGGTTAAATATCAAGAATGCAGATTTAGGTCTTTTCCTTAGTTAAAGTATAAAAGCACGTGTATTGACAATGCATGATATTGTCATTGAATGAAGGAGATTGGTTAGTTTCTCTTAGATGAGTGTTACTTAATTTTAAAACATGGTCAAACATTTTGAACGGACATACAGTCAAGAAAGTAAAGTGGGTGGGATAACATGGAATGGTTTCTTTTGATGCAGAGAAATGGAAACGTGATCCTTGTATTTACAACAACTTTTCTAGACTGAAAATAATGCTTTTGGAAGACAAAAACAGAAGAAATGAAAACTGGAAATAACACCCAATTGATCAGCTAGAAGGAATGAGGGAATTGAAGGAAGAAGGTTAACTAAGATTTGAAGATACAGAGTTTGCATGATCCCAGAAGAAAACAAGTGATGGATAAATTTTCATGTAATCTCTATCTTTGTTTCTTTTTCCTGCTAACTATGTTTCCTAAATGACGTGAGAGAAATTAAAATAAGAGTACTCCATATCTTATTTGTATTATCTCTTAATTTTCTAGCATATAGGAAAATGAGCTTTTAAAATCAGTAGCATGAGTGACCATTGATCCCATAACCATGTTTGTTTGAGATCAAATTTCTCAAGATAAGTGGTAGTTATGAAGGGGATTGACATCATGTTTTGTATGTACAGGTCCCATATTGTGCAGGATATTTAAAAAAGTAATGTTAATAAATCCGTAGATCAAATTGTCAGAACGTCGGGCTGGGTTGCACCAGCTTGTGACCCAAGTGGGGACATCAAAGTAAAGGAACATATCTGAGGTATATTGGGCTTGGGCCGTGGCTTGCAAAATGCTGGCTTGTCCAATCCAAGTTGAGAATTGATCCATGTGACTTTGGCGTAGGCGTAGGTCACTTGGATCTTAGACTAGAGGGTACTGCGTGAGGCTGGATTAACAGAGCAGCGATAACCTCTGATTCCCAACAGTGGAGGGATCACAGGCTGCTGCAGCCTGTGCCCACAGTAGCCCAGTTATCTCAGAGCTTGGACCTTAACTTTTTGTCTGCCAGGTAGTACTAGTAAATGACATTTGCCAACTACTTTCCTCCTTATTAACTGCAACTCATAAATTTCAACCTCCACCTCTCACATCACTTCAATGTTCAAGTGTATCTCAACACTCCTTTTCGCACCTACCTCACCACTACTTATAAATATTCCCCAAAAATTAAAATCTATAATTTATATAAACTAATTTTCTCAATAATATTGCTTAAAAAATCTAGCTATCTACAAAATGTGTTATGGTGATCTACTAAATTTGTAAATGTAACTGATAAATTGATAAAATGGAAACCTTTATACAATAAAAAGTTCATTGTTAAAAATGTATAATAAAATTAATATTTTTATAGAATTGAAATGTATAATAAATAATTATTTAAATAAGTGTAGTACTAAGTACAAGGGATTGCATTGGCATTGGCTGGTCTGTGAGAAACTACTATCTAACTCCGCTCTGCAATTCCACACTCTTTGGGGGCGCACACATTGCGCATTTTAGCCAGAATGGCGCACCCAGTTGCAGAGGCCAACGAGGAAAGCCCCTTCGGAAAGCTAACGCCAGACGAATTCTACGCGCACCACTCAGTGAGTCACGGTTCCGAGTTCATCACCAATCCTAGGGGTCTCAAGCTCTTCACTCAGTGGTGGACCCCACTCCCTCCCACCACTATAGTCGGAACCCTCGCCCTCGTGCACGGATTCACCGGCGAATCCAGCTGGTTCATCCAGCTCACCGCCGTCTACTTTGCAAAGGCCGGCTTCGCCACATGCGCAATCGACCACCAGGGCCACGGCTTCTCCGATGGGCTTGTCGCTCACATCCCCGACATTAACCCCGTTGTCGACGACTGCATCTCCTTCTTCGAGAGCTTCCGTTCTCGCTTCGATCCCTCACTCCCTTCGTTCCTCTACTCCGAATCCCTCGGCGGCGCCATCGCGCTCTTAATCACGCTCCGCCGCCGCGAAATGCCGTGGAACGGCGTTATCCTCAACGGCGCCATGTGCGGGATCAGCGCTAAATTCAAACCGATGTGGCCGCTCGAGCACTTACTTTCCCTCGCCGCAGCGGTGATCCCAACGTGGCGCGTGGTTCCCACGCGCGGCTCCATCCCCGATGTTTCGTTCAAGGTGGAGTGGAAGCGGAAGCTCGCGCTAGCGAGTCCGCGGAGGCCAGTGGCGCGTCCGCGTGCTGCCACGGCGCAGGAGCTGATGCGGATCTGCAGGGAGCTGCAGGGGAGGTACGAGGAGGTGGAGGTGCCGCTCCTGGTGGCGCATGGCGGCGACGATGTAGTGTGTGACCCCGCGTGCGTGGAAGAGCTGTACGCACGCGCTGCGAGTAAGGATAAGACGCTGAAGATATATCCGGGAATGTGGCACCAGATGGTTGGAGAACCTGAAGATAACGTGGAGCTAGTTTTTGGGGATATGTTGGAGTGGCTTCTTACACGCGCCCAACGCGCCACCGTGCACAGTCCGCTTAATTGAAAATGGTACATTAGTTTGTTTTGTTATATTATAATAATAATATAATAAGATAATAATGTTGGTTAGGTTGGTATTCAGATAAGATATTTTCTCGAAAACGATGTAGGGCTCTTACCCATCACCAACTAAGTTAAATATGGAAATAGAGTCTTTTTTACGTAAATAAAGAAGGTGTCATTGCGAATTAATTTCAAATAAATTGTGAGTTTTAATGCTTTACGAACGCTCTAGGTTATTGTGGTTGAGTTATTTAAATTTAAATTTTTGTTTTAATAAAATAACATGAATATATTTCTGTGGGATCGACAGATTTCAAATATTAAATTTAAATATGATCGTTTTCACAGTGTGAACTCATCCAAAATTCACGTACATTATTTAATAAATTATGGACAACCTGTTCAGTTTTAAGGTTGTTTGAATGACAAGAACATATCTTCAAAACGGTTATATATATATTTATAACTGTGAATATTATCTGGATTGGCCCAGCGTGGGTCCAACCTCTAACATTATGGGATATCCCTCATCACGGACCACCAAAAGCATGACTCACCAAATTTCCCTTTTTATTTATTTTAAACAAAATGAAATTATTTTAATTTTCAGTTAAAATATTGTCGGTCATCTTCTAACAAAATATTAAACAGTGCACTGTTTAAATATAAATAGTTAGAATCTTTTTTATATCTCATCAATATTTAGTTTTGGTAACACTAAATTCTAAAAATAAGTATCATGATACTTATCGATGACAAAAGCTTTAATGAAATAGGTTCTGTTTTGGTTGAATGTGGTCAGGCATAGAATTGAAAAAAGTGTTAAGATGCTTTCCTATTTATAAATTAAAATAAATTCATTTAAATTTCTTGATTAATATCTTTAGCAGGATTCGTATCTTTAAGTTTGCGGATTTGTATTATTCTATTAAGCTTTTAGCTAATTTATTATAATAAATTCAGATAATTCTTTTTGGCACTTCCATATCCTCACTGTTGAGATTTCCAAAATGTTAAAATGTTCTATAGAAAACTCAATTCGAAATGTATGGAAGGTGTGACGAGAAAATTGTGGGGTAGAGGAAAAAAAATCTTTATATTGTGCAACTACAAAGAATTTGTTTTGAAAAAAAAAAAAACACATTTGTTAAGACAATAGAATTGGTGTTGAACCCTTAAACCACCACCTGCTCAAATATTCCCTCCCTTGAATTTCAAAGTCATCCACTTGACTGAACATAAACAGAAAAGTATGTGCAGGAACTATTTTAACTGCAATCTTTCTGATAAGAAAGATGTAAGAGGTTGGATTTGTATTGATAGAAATGTGTTGAAACTTTTAAAAATGTCAATTTGTAATAAGTCAGCTTTCAAAATTTGTTCTTTAACATACTACTACTATTCATGATTCCTTATTTATTTGAGCAAATTTAAATTAGCAATCCCAGTTTCTCATTATTGTTTCCTGTAGAAATTATTTCGCCACCATGAACGTTGCAACCAGTTACCCATTCTATTATTCTATGTATGATCATTTCCATTTTATAGATGCCTAATAATGAATTAAAGGACCTAATTTTTTTCTTTAAAAATGTGTTTTCGGACATTTAACCACAAATCAGTAAATAAATCATCATTAACTGGTGTATAGAATGAGAATAATGTTAGAACTAGAATTTTTTTTCTTTTTATAGTTCCCCTGATGATAGTATATATATATATATATATATATATATATATATATATCAGATTACACAATCTAATACACAATTTGTGTATTGGTATAGTTCTCCGAAATATAAAACTTGAAAAAATATATATCCGATTAGATATATTCCGATATATAAAATGTATACCGAATTAAATTTCACTATTCAAATTAAATATATATCGGATTACATAATATGATATATTAAAAAAATTGAAAATATATACCGGATTATAATTCGGTGATCTAATAAATTGTACAATTTGATATTCAAATAAAAATAAAATTTTGTTAACTCAATCGCCACCACGAATAGAATAACTTTCACCAGTCTTCAATCACTTACTCACCGTCACTAAACAATCCAACCATCACACGAAATACTATCTCTGGCCAAAGTTCATCCTAAAACCTTCAACGACATAGTCCAACAACCAACAATACTATGCTGTATTTTATTTCAAATTTTTCCATACCCATTTTTGTAATTTAAAAAAACATTAACGTTATTTAAAAAATTATGGAGGTGGAGAGATCATGGAGGTGCAGGAAGAAGCCGTCAGGTAGTTCACAGCTGTTTCCACATTGGACTCAAGGCCCTATATATAAGACCCAATCTGTGAGGACCCTTTTAAACTCAACAAGGCCCAGGCAGTGCTTCCTGCACTAAAAAATTGTGACCTGAAACTATATATTTTTTTAAAATATTAGAAATACCTTTGGATATTTTTATTTTGAAATCAGGGTACAGTGAGGTGTGGCCTATGGAAAAGAGTTCTTTCCTGTGTGAAACCATTTTTTTAGTCGCTATTACAACTGCAGTAGTAGCTTTTTTTTCTTGATACGATGGTGCTATAAGTTCCCAAAATCCAATTTTCTGTCCCTGAAACAATTTTTAACATCCAAATGCACTCAGAATGTGAAGGTCATGGTTTCCTTTTCAAGACATATAGAAGCATATCACCACCACCTGACCCGTCGATTGGCCTACTCAACCAATTTTCAAACTATTCATTTTTACAAATATTTTAAAATTAAATCAAACAGAAGAAGAAACATGACCAAAAAGTGCGGAGAGGGAGAGGTTTAAGGTGTTATTTATACTTTCTATTTTAAAAATGCCAATGATATTTTTGCTATTTTAAAATTGTAAATAATATTTTTTGATATTTTAAGAATTTGTATTGTGTAATAAGTAACAGCCCAAGGCCCACTTATTGGCAAACTTAATGGTCCAAAACAGTGATATATGGGGTGCGAATAGAAATACGCAGTTCAACTCGGTAACATTGAAAAACCCGTTAAACAAGGCAACTACTTCCTGCATCCCCATTTTTGAATGTATATCCTTAAAATTGAGTGAAATAACCGAATTACCCCGTCCATTGTATCCTATCCTTACCGCTGTCACCGCTGCTATTATCACAGTAACTCACTTAGAAGTGAGAAGAAAAAAAAAAAATTGTTCTGGAAAACTTTTTTCATAAAATATTATGTATGTTTTAAAAAGTTTTTTTTTAAAACGTATTTCATATGTTCTGAAAAATTTATTTCCAAAATTTTATTCTAAAACTTTTATTATATTTTGAAAAATGTGTTTTAATTTTTTTAAATAAAAGAGCTGAAAAATTCTTTAAATAAAGGTAAAATAGTAATTTTTCTAAATTGAGGGTACAGAAGCAATTGCCATTAAACAATTAGATACGATGTTTGCTCCTTTAAAGGACGCTTTTAAAAAAGAACTTGTGCGCCTCATTCTTTTAAATAAGTTGGGCCTTTGGTTAGGCCTGGTCAACTGGTTAGAATCTGACCTAATCCAATTTGAAATCCTGAAAACTACCACTAACATTAATTTAAAATAGTGGAAAAAAAATCAACCAAGTAAACATATAAAAGGAAAAAAAAGAAAGGAAACCTTCTTGATGAAAAGTTTAGATTGGTTTCACTGTTGGACAGTTGAAGATTGTAAAGTCAAAAGCTAAATCAAAATAGTTGAAGAAATGGACTGAATTTCGCCTAAGGATATGGAGAATTTTGAGCAAATCATGCTTTAATTTATGCACCACGCTAATATAGTGACAATTAAAAAAAAAATGACACAGAAAGACTGTTGCAGAACTAAAATAAATAAATTGTGACCGTTTCTTCATATATGTATATATACTTCATTCTTTTGACAAATTTAAATGTGACATTAACTTTTGATTTGCAAACAGTACTTAAGTTCTCACAGAATGAAAACTCGGAGATTGAAATATTTAATATTATGAATAATACTTATTGAAAGGTACGTAAAAATACTATAGCAAAACCAAATAGTATTTGTGTATCTCTTTTTAGATGTATAAATGTAAATATACTTATAAAATTAAGAGGAACAGGGTCAAAGAATTAGGGCGTGATTAATTGTTTTTTTAAGTATTATTTTTTTTTTAGTTTTTAAAAACAAAGCAAGTAAATGTGAACAATTCATTCATAGCTTTGAGACGTGATCCTGATTCTTTCTAACGATGGAAACTTAATGAGGGAAGAAAGATATATAAATTTCGAAATGAAATGTAAAATTACGAAAATCTTTACATAAAACTTTCTACTATATTTTGTGAATAAAGTCGCTTTTATAAATATTTTATTATCTTTTACTTATAAAAAATCATAATCATTTTTAAAAAGTTAGTAGTTGAAGTTTTAAAAAAATATCAAAATATCTATTCTTTTATTTAACTAAAATATATAAATGTAAATAGTATTTAAATTTTTATAAATATATTTATTATATTGTAATAAAATGAAAATATTAAAATAGTTAATAAAATAAAATTAATTTAATTTAAGATTTTCTTAATATATGTTTAATATTATAAAAATTAAAAATAAATTAAAATAATTCATTTAAGTTCTGGCGATTTTTATTTTAACATATTTTTCTCTTATAATATAGTTTTTAGTTTATTGAAGTTTTACAATAATTTTATTTTAATTTAAAAATTATTTTTATTTTAATTTACATTTTCAAAAAAGTTATTCTTTTCATTCAACTTTTTAAAAAAATGTTTTATATATACATACAACTAAATTTATTTTATCACATAATCAAATCTATTACAAATTTTACAGTATACAATTTCACTTATTTTTTCCCCTTTTCAGTCTCCTCTCATTCGAAACAAAACATAACATTTGTTAGGTTTACTTTCAGTTTTATCGTTGCTTAAATTTAGGGTCAGTGGCTGGAATTTAGGATTTATTAAGATATTTTCCGTTTCAAATAAGGGTTGAATTAGTCTAGGATAAGTAGTTTTCTCGTTCCTATTTTTCTGCTAGATTTTAGGATTTTTTTATGCTCATGTATTCTGCTGTTTATAAAATAGCTTTTGCATTTATGAATAGAAACAAGAGATTGGAAGATACTGAGGAGGAAACTTATCTGTTCTTGCGAACCCTAAGCCCTCTTCTCTGTTTTTGCTACTATTCCTTACTTCTTATCTTCTTCATTTGGTATCAGAGCCCCACCACGGGGCCTGAACCAGAACCTAGCCAAGTGTTTGAGAGGAAAACACCTGAGAGAGAGAGCTAGACACGAGTGGTTGAGAGGAAAACACCAGAGAGAAAAAGTCTAAAAGGAAAATGGCAGAAGCAAACAGTTTCTCTACTCCATGTATACCCAAGTTTGATGGAGACTACGATCA
>Ga0209700_108729_pt1 | contig 12635 bp, 4 predicted proteins | sample SiratroredBW_FD_187528 | JGI IMG/M metagenome (GOLD analysis project Ga0209700, IMG submission 187528) | Root nodule microbial communities of legume samples collected from California, USA - Siratro red BW (SPAdes) (version 2) | ecosystem: Host-associated > Plants > Roots > Nodule | place: USA... | reverse complement strand
CATGCTTTTTTATTAAAATTTGAGTGATATGTGTAAATTCATGTGAAAGATATTAAAATACTTAAAGTGTGAAATATGAATATATATATATATATATATATATATATATATATATATATATATATATATATATATATATATATATATATATATATAATAAATGTAGTAGCAGTCTTTGGATATTACAAAAAGTATTTAATTTTTTTATTTATCTGTATTTTATAAATATTTAAAAAGAGAATAATGAATTGAAGGTATGACAAAAACTATTATTATTATTTTCGGGAAATAATTTAAATTTGTTTCATGCTCAAAATAACATTAGCAAAAACCGTACCCTTAATAGATACAAACTATTACGGTCACTGCATGTGCTAGCTGGTGTTGGTAAGATTATTTTGATTTTGAAATATATTTTCCATTTGTTATTCTGGGTTTAATTTCCTGAACAGTTTTTCATCATTCTTTTTATTTTAGAATAAAAATAGGATAACAAAACCAAACAGGCCTTTACTTTTTGGATCCATTAACATATGTTTTTCAATTTCCAAAAGCCTGAAGGATGTATCATAGTTTGATTAAGTAGGTTTACCAGAGATAATCTTTTATCTTTGCTAATCATCTCGCATTGGCAAGTATGTCTTTACACCAAAGCAAAAATGAGTAATGCAAAGTTGGGTCACAATCCTCAGACAGATATAATAACCAACGATGTGGGGACCAATGTAATGGATCCTATGACTCTCTCACTTGCCTTCGTTAACAGGACAAACACCACGACTCAACAAGCTAGTTGATATTATAAATTAATGCCATCTATCTCAAACCTCCAAAGACCATACTCTTGACTCAGCTATGCTTTCTTCTCGTACTCTCCTACCTCTTCTCTGTCTCTCTTCTCTTCTTCTTACTTCCTTAATTTATGTAGTTGCTGAAGAACCAAACTTTTCAAACAAAATTGGCCAAGGCTACCGTCTCATATCCATTAAAAATGCCCCTGATGGTACCCTTCTTGGGCTCCTCCAAGTTAAGCAGAAGAACACTATCTATGGCCCTGACATTCCCCTTTTACGATTATATGTGAAGTAAGTGACGCTCAGTATCGTTATGCATTCACATTTTCTTCATGAAGCCATAAAAAAGTGGATGTTTTTAGTCCCACGTTTACTAGGAAAGAAACGTGACTCGTAAACAAAGAAGTGTGTTTAAGAAATTTGACAGATTTAGTGTAAGAGAAAACTCATTCTGAACCTTCTTCACTGTTCTTCATTATGCAGGCATGAGACTGAGAACCGTTTGAGGGTACACATAACTGACGCAGAGAAACAAAGGTGGGAGGTTCCGTACGACCTTTTGCCGAGGGAGCAACCACTGCGTGTGAAACAAAACACTGGGTGGTCGAGGAAGAAAAAGAACCTTATATCACTGTCAAATAACACTTCTTCCTATAGCTCTGAGCTTGTGTTCAGCTACACTTCAGACCCGTTTAGTTTTGCAGTGAAAAGGAAGTCAAATGGGGATACTCTTTTTGACTCCAGTTCCAATGAGTTCAACACACTGGTCTTCAAGGACCAGTACTTGGAAATTTCTACCAAATTGCCCAAAGATGTTTCTCTGTATGGTTTGGGGGAGAACACACAGGCACACGGGATCAAGCTGTACCCGAGTGACCCTTACACTCTGTACACCACTGATGTCTCAGCCATTAATCTCAACACTGATTTATACGGCGCACACCCTGTGTACATGGATCTCAGAAATGAAGGTGGCAAGCCTTATGCACATGGAGTTCTGTTGCTGAATAGCAATGCAATGGATGTGTTCTATAGAGGAACCTCTTTGACCTACAAGGTTATTGGAGGAGTCTTTGATTTTTACTTCTTTGCTGGACCCACGCCTCTGAATGTTGTGGATCAGTACACTTCCCTCATTGGTAGACCAGCTCCAATGCCTTACTGGGCCTTTGGTACGATTCTCTTTTCACTTTCTCTTACAGTCTTATAATGTTTTTGCATGTTCTATAATTAGTGTTCATTGCATTAGTCTTTTGAGTGCCATAAACCACGCCCCATTGTGAAGACTGAGGAATGCGGAGACGATAAGACTTTGAGAAATAGTTGTTGCCTTTGGATAAGGGGAAATAAAGAAACTAATGTTTAAACTCTGTTATTGGAAATTCAACGAATTTCGTTATGTGTGCGGTCACGGGAGTATATACTGCATTTGAGAAAACAATAAGTTACGGCTTTTCAATTTGCTATTTTTTTGGCTTTACCATATCTGTCACATTGAATGACAGGGATGTTTTCTTTGTTAAGAGTCAGGTCTGCAAAATTATTTTAATATCTGAATATATATATCCACATGGTTCGTATACTGGGAAAGCTTTTTCGTCCTTAGGTCCACACGATACATAAAATTGAAACTTAACCATTTTATATAAAATAAAAGTGAAATCCTTACCAAAAGCAAAGGAAATTTGACAAAATCTTATACCAGTGGAATCAAAGGTTCCACGTTTTATTCATGTTATTTTCTGTACAGAACATTCCTTCCTAATTAACGAAACAACAATAAAACCTTATCCATTATATGCTACAGTTTAGTGAAGTGAAAATAAAATAATGCTTACTCGTAAACTTTGTCCAGGAACTTGGTTTTTATGACATGCGTGTATTGTGTATGAAGCAATTTGTTGGTATTTTCAAGAACCCTTTCTGCAAAACGTATTATCACCTATCATTCTGTTATCCTTTCTGCTTTTTTTTTGAGGTGGAAACGTATCCGTATTTGTAAAAAAATGCCATCATGTCTTGTAAACAAGATTAGCCTTCACTCATGGGAAATATATTGATAGGGTAATTAATATGAAGTAATTATTTTCAGTCTTTTTTCCATTTTACGCTTTGCTTGCAGATCTAGCTTAATGATACCAGCAATGGTTTACTCAATTACTTCCGAAACATAATGCTTTTCTTCCAGAACTATCATTTGTATGAAGATAATTTGATTCTAAAAGGCATTTGACCAACATGCTAACTTGTTTTATTTGGTATATATTATCATAGGATTCCACCAATGCAGATGGGGCTATCATAATCTATCTGTAGTAGAAGATGTGGTGGACAACTACAAGAAGGCTAAAATCCCACTCGATGTGATATGGAATGATGATGATCACATGGATGGCCACAAGGACTTCACACTCAATCCAACTAACTACCCTCGTTCCAAGCTTTTAGACTTCCTGGACAAAATACATAGCATTGGCATGAAATACATTGTAATCATTGATCCAGGAATTGCTGTTAACTCCAGTTATGGTGTATATCAAAGGGGTATGGCTAATGATGTTTTTATCAAGTATGAAGGTGAACCCTTCTTGGCTCAAGTTTGGCCAGGAGCAGTATATTTTCCTGATTTTCTCAATCCAAAAACAGTTTCATGGTGGGTTGATGAGATCCGTCGCTTCCATGAACTAGTCCCTGTTGATGGCCTATGGATTGACATGAATGAAGCTTCAAATTTCTGCTCGGGAAAGTGCACAATTCCTAAGGGAAAAATGTGCCCAAGTGGAACAGGACCAGGGTGGATTTGTTGCTTAGATTGCAAAAACATCACAAGCACAAGGTGGGATGAACCTCCCTACAAAATTAACGCTTCAGGAGTACAGGCTCCTATAGGCTTCAAAACTATAGCCACTAGTGCAGTTCACTATAACGGTGTTTTGGAGTATGATGCTCACAGCATCTATGGTTTCTCTCAATCTATTGCAACTCACAAGGCCCTTCAGGGGCTTCAAGGAAAAAGGCCTTTCATATTGTCCCGCTCCACTTTTGTTGGTTCAGGCAAATATGTTGCACATTGGAGTGGTGACAATAAGGGCACATGGGAGGACTTAAGGTACTCAATATCCACAATGCTCAATTTTGGAATATTTGGGGTGCCAATGGTTGGTTCAGACATATGTGGTTTCTATCCAGCTCCCACTGAAGAGCTTTGCAATCGGTGGATTGAAGTTGGTGCCTTCTACCCTTTCTCAAGAGACCATGCAAACTACTACTCCCCAAGACAGGAGCTCTACCAATGGGAATCAGTAGCTGAGTCTGCTAGAAATGCTTTAGGTATGAGGTATAAGCTCCTACCTTATCTATACACCTTGAACTATGAAGCACATATTAGTGGAGCACCAATTGCAAGGCCTCTTTTCTTCTCATTTCCAAGTTACACTGAATGTTATGGCCTTGACACGCAGTTCTTACTAGGGAGCAGTCTAATGATTTCTCCTGTGCTAGAGCAAGGAAAAACACAAGTTAAAGCCCTTTTCCCTCCTGGAACGTGGTACAGTTTGTTTGATTTAACACAGACAATTGTGTCAAAAGATGGGAACTATGTTACCCTTGATGCACCTTTGCATGTGGTGAATGTGCATGTGTATCAGAATGCCATTCTTCCAATGCAACAGGGTGGAATGACATCTAAGGATGCTAGAATGACACCCTTCAGCCTCATTGTAACCTTCCCGGCTGGTGCAAGTGATGGATTAGCCAAAGGGAAGCTTTTCCTTGATGATGATGAGCTTCCAGAAATGAAACTTGGAAGTGGCTATTCAACCTACGTTGATTTCCATGCAACTGTCAAAGAAGGAAAAGTGAAAGTTTGGTCAGAAGTGCAAGAGGGCAAGTTTGCTCTAGAGAAAGGTTGGGTTATTGACACAATAAAAGTGTTGGGATTAAACAGAAATGGAGCACTAACTGAAATTGAGATAGATGGAGAACAACAGATGAACATCTCAAATGTGGAAGTTAGTACAAGTCAACATAATTACTTATTCGGAGATGGAGATAAGATATTGATGGTAGGATTGAAGAGATTGAATATCCCTCTAGGTAAAAATTTTGCTGTCACCTGGAACATGGGATCATAACTTGAGATTGTTTCATCTCAATGGACACTTTTTAACTTTATGTTAATTATCTTTTCTATAAGTGTAAGTGTTATTATTAGATTTTGGGGAAGGAGGGATGAGGAAGCATTAAGTTCTTCCTTCTCCATTTGTGTTCTAGTAAATCATGTTGAAGGTCTTTAAAACGCTATAGAGTTTAAAGTTATATCATATTCCAACTACACATTCAACAACCATAATATTAGATTAATGAATTATTAATTCTCCTTAACTAGATTAAAACTTGTTTTATCTAAGTATATTTTAAGAATAACTTCCAACAATCCTAACAACATAGGTAAGCATCTAAAAACTTAACCCTGCACCAACAATACTCTCTGATAACCAACAAGAGTATACAAAAAGATCAAAATACAAAAATAAAAATAAAAAAAATTTAATATACTTATTAGAACTAAATTTTGACCGATTATTCTATATTTCTTCCGCTTCTCAAAACCTTTGACAAAATATCTACAATGATAACCATATTTTATTGATAAAAGAATGTGAAAGAAGAGATCCTTTTTAAACTATAAATTTTACAATAATAAGTAATAAACGTCTAGCACTTTATTTCCTGTTCACTTACATATAATCTTATAATAATATTCAAAGTCTAACCAGTTTAAAATGTTCAAATCTTTATAAATAAACAGAGACATGGATAGATATGTTAAGATATGATGTTATCTTTTTGCATGTTATCCAACTTAAAGCAAATTTATTTTTATTAAACATAAAAAGAAGTATTATCTATACTATCATAGGTAATATAGGAATTGTTTATGATTATATTTAGAATTTTATCTTAATAACGTGTAATTCACTTAACAAAAATTTAATTTAAGAAAGTAAAAAAAACCAAATTTATTTGGAATACACTACCTATATGTGGTATGTAAGTTCCATCCTTTAAAATGAACTTATTGATAAGATTTCAATTCAAAAAGCTTCATTTTTCTTCTTCTTATTTTTACATTTAATAGTTTAATATGTATTTATACTTCAATAAATTGTTTTCTAAAATGGTGTGCATTTTCTTAATCAACAAATAAAATGAGATAAAAAGGCATTTGTACGAGCAATTTTAATTGATATTCTATTTATTACTTTCTCTGTTTCCAAACAGAAACCAATAAAAAATTACATTTTCTACAAAAACTAAGAAAAATAATAAATACTAATTTAATGATTGGAACAATTTACAAAATTATTTTTTATCATTACACGCTATCTTGGGATTAATTTAATGGCATTAATTATTTTTTAATAGACGATTAAATCAAATACTTAATTTTCAATGAAAATCTAAAACGTCATCAACCTTCAACCCAACTTTTTTAATATAGAGGCGTTACTTATTTTGAAAGGAAAGAGAATACTTATTTTTCAATTCCAAACTTTTCACCTCCCAATAATTTTTCCCACTTCGAATTAACTTTTTAACTAACAATCAACTTTTGAATTACTATTTTTTATGTGAAACAGAGCCATTGTTGTACGAACAAGCTTCAGTGATTAACGTGATTAGGAAGTTCTCTAAATGATTGTGCCGTCTAATATTTTAAGAGCCATCGTTGTAAGATTAAGCTTTCGGTTATTAACGTGATTAGGAAGTTCTCCAACCGATTTTCTCGTCAAATATTTTATTTCAATCATGCTCCACTACATTGGAGTACACTTTGCTTATTCTTTCATTATTATACGTACTTTAATAAAGTATGCACTCATTCTAATAAAATAATACTTTTCCAGCAAAAATAGATTACTAACTGGGATATGTGTATTAGTGAATAACTCTGGAATGATGAGATTAATTTTTATACCTCTGAGACTATAATGTATCTATAGAAGGAAAGACACCTTCATTCTTTCTTAAATTTCAGGAGTTTGATATTTTACTATGCACGGGTATAATATCTTTGGAACAATAGTGATTATCTATAACTGTTTAATTGGTTAAATTTTTTTCTTATACTTATGCGTTAAAATTGAGATTATATATAGAATTATAAAAAAATAAGAAATGTACATCTTAATTTGATTTTGTTTTAAATAAAATTAAAATTCATTCAATTCAATTAAGGAAGTGAAATTACAATAATTTTAATGGAATAATGTTGCACTTGTCAATACTATAAAGGTAAAAAATTAATTTTATTCAATTATATTAATTTTTGATTAAAATTATATTTGAATTGAATACATTTACCTAAAAAAGAGAATAGTTAGTGTAGGCAATACAATTAAAATTTAAAATAAATTTTAAATCCAATTAAAAATTAAGATTATTTTAGGCTCCATCATTTACCTTTTTATTGAATTGAATCAGTTTTAATTTTAATTAAAATTAAATTAAATTAATGTAGTTTTAAAGTATATCTATTTTTTATTTTTTTATTTTCTTGAAATATCTCTTAAATACTTTCTTTTATTTATTCATTTATTAAAAATATTATATATATATATATATATATATATATATAAAGTAAAATTTATGACGCTATTTTAGTATTACTAATTAAATATAGAAATAATTTAAAAAAGTTTATAATCACACAGTTTTATAATTATACTCTATTATCTATATCATCATGTTATTCCACGATCTTACGCCTTTAAATATAAATAATATATATGATTCTATAATTTTATAATTAAAATATTAATTTTCACTATTTTATTGAAATATGCATGTTAATTACTCATCGGATACATCTATGGAAGAACCGTTCTTTTCAACCAGGTCATGTAAAGATACGCCAAACTTGATATACTGTTAGGTCCGGTTTAAATACATATAAAATGTGTATTGTTATGCAAATATTAAAACCCTTAATTTATACAAAGGATTAAGCACACACCTAGTCTACACAAAATCACAAAATTTTGATTCTGGTTGGAGTTTCCTTGGCGTTACTATGCTCGAGCTTTGTTGTTCAAAGAAACAATGTTGAAAAGTAATTTGGGCTTTTGGTCGATTATTAGGTGAACAAACGACTACTTAAAACAAAACAGAGTCGTGTTTTGGCCGACAGAGACGTCACATTCGCTAATTGTTTTGTTGACTCCACTGCGAGTCTTGGACTAAGCTTCTGTTTTTATTTTTGTTGCACATTTTATCATGCTTGGCGTACACACGTTTCTTCAGTCTTTGCTCATTAAATTTGTGTCGTATCTGGTCATGTCTTCTTTGAGTAATTAATGCAAACTCGTTTCTATACTAATTTTATATTTTTATTTTATGTTTTGCTTTTAAGTTTTAAAGTTTTTATCTCGTTTTAAAAATGAAAATGAAATTTATTTAGAAAAGTTTTAGTTTAGTTATAAATCATAGATTCGTATTGGATTTTCACTCTATGCAAAACTAAACTTTTGTATCGACCTTTTTTTTTTTTCTAACACAGTGTAATTGTTGGTTTAACTATTTAATATTTTGTATTATTCATTGTCATATTTTCCACACTTCGAAAATATCAGTAAGATTAAAATGTAAGATAAAAATTCATATATATATATATATCATTTATGTTTTATATAGTTAATATCTTTGCTATGTTAGTGAAAAACAATGAATGTCAGATAAAAAAAATGATTATTGTTGATTCTTTTACGATGGTAAAACTTCTTTATTCATATTTTAATTGATGTTTAGTAATTGTGAATTTGAAAAGTGTGTTAATTTCATTTAATTTGATATTTTTACTTTTATTATATACAAAAGATAAAAATAAAAAGGTGAGAACAAATAAAACCAAAACAATATATATATATATATATATATATATATATATATATATATATATATATAAACAATACATTCATTTTTATTTAATATTACAAATATTTGAATTAGTCATCAAGTGACTAATCGAGATAAAATTAACATAATAACAACAAAATAACCATTATTTTGTCTAAAGATTTACTCTTCTGAATCTTAATATCAAATTACATATTCATTGTCATCAAATTCTTAATTTGTTAACAACGTTATTATATTTTTCATATTTTTTAGATTATTTTTTTATCACACATATTTGTTAATTCAAAAAAAGGTAATGAATATTAAAATTAATAAATACATGTACATTAGTTAAATGAGATAAAATAATTAAATAAGAATGACTTAAAACATCTCTACCAATTAATGATAATTAATAAATATTAGTTAAATAAGATAAAAATAATTAAATAAAAAGGACTTAAAACATCTTTACCAAATAATGATAATTGATAAACATATAATACAATATAATTATAGAGTTAAAAAATAAATTGGTGAGATTATGAAGAGCAAAAGTTAGTTGCAAGTTTAAAATAGATAAATAAGATGGTGTAAGAAATAACAAATTTAGTTACAAATTAATAAATAATAAATAAAATAAAGTTAAAGACACTAACAATATAAGAATAGTTGTAAGAGAACTCTTATTAATTTGAAAAAAATAATCTTTTACTGGTGAATCTTCAAATCACTATTAAAAGATTATCAGCTCGTTTAAAATTTCCTTAGTTCAAAATTAATCTCAATGTACATTAAAAATTTCTAACTCGATCCTCCATAAGAACGTAAAATATTAATACTTTTAAACATTTTTTTATCAATCTTAATATTTTTACAAAGATAAATTTTAGTTCTTTAGTAAAATGTTGATTAATCGTAATTTATTAATAATATTTTTCGTTGCGATTTTCTCGTCAAATATAAATTTTTTATTAATTTAATAGTGTGATTGAATATTGTTGATTTGAGATATTTTTGGTGGTTATAAAACATTACAAATTTATTTATTTATGTGTGAATAATTGATTATTCATAATACTTGTCGTTTTTTTGTTTTTTTTAAATTAAAGTCGTCTCTAATTATTTTATATTGCCACCAATTTTTTAATACCACAAAATGCTATGAAAAGAATCTTGAACTTAAGATATTGTATAACGTAAACTTCACATCGAATTAGTTAACAACATGGAAAGTCATAAATCTTACATTGTCGTATAAAAATTATATTTGTTGTTGAGAGACATAATGATAAATACTCTCTGAGAGACGAATAATTAGAAGGTTAGTGATGATTTAAGGGTTAATTTTGTGAAAAGAAAAGGGCTAAAAGAAATTTGTTTGGAGATTATTTAAAAAAAAAACTTATAACAATTTTTCAAAAATTTGTGCTAATATCACGTCAGTTGAGTTGACGTGTCGGCTGACGTGCTATTATATTATCACTTTAAAGTAACATTTAACGCAAATATTAAGGAAATAAAAATAATCGAAGAATAAAACCAATACAATTTTGTTTAAAAACTAAAAGTAAAATTAAAATAATAGGGACCAACGTCACGTTAAGCTTAGAAAAAAAAAAGTAATTCTATATTAATCAATAAAGTAGAATATTAAAAACATATATTAAACTATCAATAAAAAAATTAAGTAACTCGGTTAGTAAAGTGGTTTATTACAAACTTTATATATATATATATAAAGCTATCAATCCTTTCAAAAAAGAAAATCTAATTTATGACCCACCAATTCTACGTTGAGTATAAATACACCGACTTCTATACCAATAATAGTTGACGTTTTCGACTTTATACAATTAAAGTGATATAATTATTAAAGCGCTGAGAAAAAAACGAAGGATAAAAGTTTGAAATTCCAGTAAATGGTGAGGTTATTCTTGTCATTCCGTTAATGACGATGATAGTAAAGGGGAAAGATATAGACAGATAAAGTAACAATTTTTGAATTTAAAGAAAAAGAAAATTAAACTATAACGAAAATTGAAAAAATAACAATAAGATGATTTATCTTTATTAGAGTAGTTGTGTTGGGAGTGCAGTGTATAAATAGTGTAGAGTGTAGGGTGTACGTAGGTATGTAGAGTGTAGAGTATAGAAAGAGAGGGGTTTGGTGAAAAGTAGAGGGTGACGTGTGGGCATACTAAATATTGAAGGCCACGTCAGCAGCAGTGTATAGTATTTTAGCTCGGACAAAAGGGAGCGGCAGCAGCACTTTCCACGCACCCACCTACGAAAGACACTTGTCCCATCTTTCACCACGTATCCCACGACTCTCGGACATTTTCGCGCCAAACATGCCCGTGGGTTCCACGTCGGCGCTATTGGCGGGAAATCGAAGCAACCACTTCTTTCTCACTTCCTCACTCACTCATTCATTCCGTATCCCACATGCTCTCAATTCCTCCTTTTTCCCCACCCCACACACTCTAGTGGTCAAACACCAGCATCATCATCATCTTCATCATCATCCATCCATTCATGCATCTCATTCATTCATCACATCATGTTCATACACCACCATGGCATGCGTCACGTGAACTGAAAAATATCTTACTCAGAATGGGACACCCAATTATGCACCACACACTCCCCATCTCGCATCACGTGATCTTCTAATAGCCTCCTCTTCATGCCATTAAATAGTGCCGAGACATGAACCAACATGATCACACCAACTTATTTATTTACAACACTAATGAATAAGACACTATCCCCGCACGTTCTTTTTTTTTTTTTTTTTTTTTTTTTTTTATATCCTCTTTTTTTTTTTTTTTTTTTAGTTTGCATCAACTGACGATTTTGTTTTATTATTTCTAACTTCTAATAAAATTATTTAATTGGCATTTAAACCTTCTTAAAGCATTAGCCAACAAAAACTGAAAAGTATGGTCACCACACCAATTATTAATAAGTAGTGAGGACGTGTTTGGCATTTGATTTTAAAAAAAAAGGTTACAGGAAAGTGGCAACGCCATGAGATCGAGTCTGAAGGCATTCAATTTGTTACGAGAAGGAAAATTAGAGACAAACATAAGGTTTCCATGTTGTAAATGGTAACTTAATCAACATTAATTCACATAAATAAGTGATATATGGTATATAGTCTCTCTCTTATAGAGTTTTATAGTATATGTAAGTATTTTTTAATTACAAGAAATAAGATTATTCAAGTGAGATAAATTTATTCAAGGGTTTATTATGTGATGATAGCGGTGTTGATCGTGATACTTTAGTTAACATGTAAGAGTATTTACTTTCATGTGTGTATGTATATACCTGTTGTAATAATATACACATGTGATATGCTTACTCAAACATCAAATGCATAAAATATGTTTTAGAACATATATTAAGTAAATCATATTAATTAAATTGTTGCAATTTGTTTCTAATCAGGATTTTCAAAATTTTTGGTTGTTTTGTTTGAAATGAAGAAATTTAAAAATTTGCGATAACTAATTGTAACACAAAAGGAATCAAAGACATTAATCTGAAAGACTTATAAGTAGGAAAAGTAAATGTAAGTTTATAAATTTTATGAAGAAAATTGTTAGGATTTGAAAAATAATAAACTAAAAGTATATATTCTTCCTTTCTTTCAATTTAAAAGATAAAAATCAACACTTATAACCAAAGTAGTATAAAAGGTATTCTTAATTTAAAAGAAAAACAAATAATTTATAAGAAGAAAGTATTAGTGCAAATATTATAACAAAAAACAATTTTCATTTGTTGTTTTCCTGAAAGAATTGTGATTTATACATTATTTTTAATTTTAATTTCTAAAAGAAAGAAAATATTTATAATTTTAATGTTGTTGAAAATACTACACACACACACATATATATATATATATATATATATATATATATATATATATAT
>Ga0209700_108728_pt1 | contig 12636 bp, 5 predicted proteins | sample SiratroredBW_FD_187528 | JGI IMG/M metagenome (GOLD analysis project Ga0209700, IMG submission 187528) | Root nodule microbial communities of legume samples collected from California, USA - Siratro red BW (SPAdes) (version 2) | ecosystem: Host-associated > Plants > Roots > Nodule | place: USA... | reverse complement strand
TTTTAATATTAATATTATAATAATAATAATATTAATAATTATATTATTATTATTATAATTAATTATTTTAATAAATAATAATATTAACTGTAATAATATAATAATAAAATGAATCAAAGTAATAAAAATAATATTAAATATAATATTAATAATATTATTAATTATATAACTTAATAATAATAATAACAACATATTTTTACAAATTTTAATAATATTATTAATTTTTATTATTAATAATAATAATGTTAATGTAATGAATAATAATTAGTAATAATATTAAAGTAATAATAATGTTAATAATAATACATATAATTTTAATAAAATTAATTATTAATATTATCTACAGAAAAAGTAGGTTGTCAACACCCGATTTTGTCCAGTCAATCTTTTAAATTAAAATATAACAATAAAGTGGAAAAAAGAAAAATGAAAAAATAAATAATAACATAGAATATATATCTATTAATTTAAGTTTTCTTGAAAAAATAATAAATAATTTTTTTGAATTTTTCCATTAAAAAAACTTAAAAAAAAAGAGAAAAGGTGGTGATTTAAAAAATAATTAATAATAAAAAAACGAAAATAGCAAAAAATAAAATATAAATTTAACAGAACCTAAAATTAAGGAAAAAATATAAAATAATAAAAAATAACAAGAAAAAAAAATTATTTTCAAACTGTTTCCTTCATTTGCACATTGAAAATAAAGATAATAATAGAAAAAGAATAAGTCAATCTCACTCAATCTTAACTTCTCACAAAATAAAAATAAAGATAATAATAAAAAAGAACCAGTCAATCTCACTAAATCTTAACTTTCCACAAAAAAATAAAGATAATAATAAAAGAAAAGAATGAGTCAATCTCACTCAATCTTAACTTCTCACAAAAAATAAAATAATAATAATAAAAAAGAATAAGTCAATCATGTTCTTCATTTCACAATAATAAATAATAAAATATGACCGTTCTCAAAGTGTTTCATCTCACGTTCATCTACACTTCATCTTTAATAATAAAAGAAAAAAAAGCAAAAAAGGAGAGGGTCAATCTTTCAAAACTGCTTTGAACCACCTTCACATCTTTTGAAAATAATAATAATAATAATGAAAAAGCAAAAAAGAGGGATATTAAGGAAAGAAGAAAAAAAAAAAAAAAAAAAAAAAAAAAAATTTTAAAAAAAAAAAAAAAAAAAAATCATTCTGAAAAGCTTGGTTTGAAAAAATCATTCCAGAAAACGCATTCTATAACATATTATATACTCTCTGAAATGTTTGTTCTGGAATGTATGAAATACATTCCAAAAATTCTATTCTGGAAACCCTAATCCAAAAGTCATGTTCCGGAAACTGTGCTATAGAAATCCCATTTTGAAAATTTCAAAAATCCTATTCCAAAATTTCTGAAAAGCATGTTCTGAAAATTTTTCAGAATAAATAATCTGAAAGTCATTTTAAAGAGTAAAATTGTCATTTTGAAATTGTGAGAGTGCAGGAAATACAAGATTGGTATTTTAAGAACATTTGAAGTCCACAAGGTCCAATGTCATTTTCTTTCTAACTAACAGATCAACCTGGTATTTTTTTTTTTCTCCATTCTTAATCGTATCATGTCTAGACAAGTTGGTACAGGAAACTTCTTATTTGCATGGGCAAAGGAAATAACAATTTCTTTTATACAAATGTAGTTATTGGACAGAATTTGTTGGACAAAAGTGAGTATTGCACTTTTATTGGACAGAGATTTGTCCTTTCAACTATTTTTGTGTTGGTATCTTGGGTAAGTTTCGCATTTAAGGATTACCAAGATTAATCTAATTTTGAGTAAAATAATAGCACAAAAGCAGCAATGATCATGCATCAAAGTTCTTTCCCTTGGCCATCCATTATTTTTGGTGTTTTGTCATCCACACATATTTGTGTTTCAAAACGTGAATAAATACTAAAGTTATATGTTCTTGATTGCACCATGAACCTTGTGAAACAGTCCAGAAAAATATCAGAGTAAAATCTCTTTGCCACTTATGATGATACTATAGTCTGAATTAGTTTGGCATTCAAATATTTCATTTGATAGAATAGGGCATGAAGGATCAAATCTGTGGCCTTGATCCCCTTAACAATGGCACAAAATAGGGTGCAAGCCACTATAATGTATGTTTCCTTACATTCAATATGAATGCATTAAACTATCAACTAAACATTTATCTCATACAAGTCTTCTGTGAATGCAATGCAAGAAAGCAAGGAACCAAGGTGAAGTTGCATTACCTTAGTTGACTTGTGGTGATGGGGAAAAACGTTTTGCCAGCCACTGGAAGGGTCTCAACAGTTGAGCTCTTTTCTTGCGCCAGAACCAAATGGCAGCATTGTATTGCTCGTTGCGAATCTTTCGTGTGGCTGCCTTCCAATCATACTTCTCCATCTCTTCACGCGCAGCTTTTGCCACGGTTTCTCTCAACACTTTGTTCTGCAAAAGTGGCCTTAGTTTGCTCAAGCAATCTTCAAGGTCTCCAGGATTATACAGATAGCTAGTTTTTCCATCTTGATCTGCAGGGATTATATCGGGAATACCTCCAGCACGTGCTGCCACCACAGGTATCCCTGAAGACATGGCCTCCAAAACCACAAAACCAAGTGTCTCTGACTCTGAAGGCATGACAAACACATCTCCACTAGCATATGCTTGGGACAGTTCTTCCCCTCCTAGCATTCCAGTGAACACTGCAGGCATACCTTCAAACATTTTCTCTAGCTCCCCCCTGGTAGTTAACTAATATTACTAGAAGTTGCTAAAGTCTTTATGTTTAACATTGCTTTATCTATAGAGTTAGGGGAGTAAAATACATATCATGAAAGCATGACATGTGGACTAAAAGCACAAGACAGGTTCTTTTTCATAAGGGGTGTCAGGACTAGTCACCTGTATGGTCCATCCCCAACGAAAGCAATTCGGGCTTCAGGAAGGCTATCCATAACCCTGCCAAAAGCAATTAGTGCCCTTTCAGCATTGCTACATCAATAACCAACTATAAGCAGTTTTTGCTGCTCTTCCAGTTTATATGCTGGATTTTTAAGATTGACTAGAAATCTTGAATGCAAATACTTCTCCAAGTCATGCAAATTTCATAATGATGTTCACTACCTTTTGAGAAAATCTAAACTCTTCTCTACTCCAAGCCGTCCAACATGAACTATCAAGGGTTTCTCGGGTTCACCATCGCTGTATGACAAATGTCTAAGGATAAGATGAAATGCCATCATTACCAAAACTCGAACACAAGTGAAAAAGGAAAAAGGAATGTCCAAACGTTAGTCTTAATCGCATTTCATAAGAGCGGTATCGGGGATGGAATTTTTCAGAATCAACACCCTTGTTCCAAAGACGAATCTTGTTAGCTGGATTCCAACACGGGAAAGACTCCATCAGATGCTATTACCCATTAAGAATAGCTAAAAGACTAGATCAGGGGATTTCATGTTCACCTGCTGTGACTCTAGCTGCTAGGAGATCCCCCGCTATGGCAGCAGATGGAACCAGAGTCAGATCAGCTGCTCTGTGAAGAAATTCTACATCAACAAAAAACATTAATGTCATGTTTATCAATATTTGAGTCTAAATTAGAAAGCAAGAGAAAGAAAGTACACGAACTTATGATCAACCACATGGGTTTCACCAACCAGCTAAAGGTATATCTTGGAATGTACCTGGAAACTAAACAAGATCAGCTATAAGTAATATATGATTTAACATAGAGCAGTTCTGACTTCATAGCATCATGCCATATCAGAATAAACATAAGCAGAAGTAACATGTGATAAGTGTGATAATAACTTATTTTATCATACACATTTGACCTCTGTATTTGTATTCGTGCTATGAACTCTTCATTTTGGTATTAAAAGTCATATTTAAACATTTTTTGGTTATAGAAGTGATTACTACTTATCATTCTTTTTAGAGAAATGGATTGCCCAACGATAGACAACGCTGGACCAAAAGCCTTGCCCAACGATAGTGTAGACGAGTTTACTAGGCTATGAACAGATTTGCTAAGTGAAATCTGAATTTCTGCGTTGATTTCAAAGTAGACTCTTGCCCAGCAAGGCCCAGCGAAAGTTTACTTTTTGGAAGTGAAATTAAAAGTGAAAACTCCATGTGTTGTGATATACTTTCGGAGGGAGAACACGAAAAACACCTTAGGGAGCTGCTACACGAGAGGAAATGACTGGGAAGGACCTACAACTTCAAGCTCATCATTCTCTTTGCCAATTTTTGCTGTCCTGATGTCTGGGAGTAGCTAACTCCTCCTTTCATTGGAGTTGGATGTAATGAATCTCTTCTATGTATAACTTCTCATTTGCAATTTAAATCTCTTTACATGATTCTTGTGTTCTTTCCCATGATTAATGTTGCGTGGCTTAATCAACTATGCTTCAGGTTGTTTTCAAATATTGGAAAATGATTTAGAACTTGGTCTTTGCTGATAAAAAAAATTTAGATCTTGGTCCTCAAGACTAAACATCTTAGGGGTGTAATATCAGTCATATTTATATTACCTCTAAGGCATTCTATAACACTTGATCCTCATGCAAACTGTGTATAAAAAGAACTAATGAATTGGTATTTTTGCATTAGAGTTTAGAACTCGCCTCTAAGGATTTAGAGCTAGTGAGCTTGTAATGTGAATGTTGGAGTCATGTTAGAGATGTATTGGTTAGAGAAAGTGTATTGAAATGACTTCATGAAATCCAATTCCGGTGAATCTTTATCCTAGTGAAGTTATATAATTTAAAGTTCGGTTCTTTTGAATGCTTTTAATGTATAATTACCTCACCAACTAATTCTAATGAGTATTTGTTAACAAGCCTTTAGTAAAGCACATCGGTTAAACACACACAAATCTCTTAGGAAACGATATTAGGACTATTTAGTATTATTACTTGTTCAATTTGGTACACTTGTCAAATAGTTAACAACATGCAAATTAAAATGGTAAATACATTCAGAAAATCTGTAACTTGAATAGAACTCACAGAGGTACATGGGTGTGGTACGACATGACAATAGGAACACAAAGTAGTTTTGCAATGATAAGAGCTCCAAAAACCTGAAATTAAGCCAGCATTAGATACGCAATGTAGCAAATAAGTCTTTACACTACACAGCCCATAATAACCCCACAAAAATTATCAAATGAGAAGATAGAGGAATTGCAGACCGACCATTATGCCTGGCGATGATGCATGAATTATGTCAGGCTTAAACCGGGCTACCTCTGAAATTATTCTTGGACTAAGTGCCAAGGAGAGGGGTACCTTCTGATACCAAGGGCACGGAAAGCTGCATTTCTCATTGTGTTTTGGCATAAATGCAAACTGTTAGTATAAAAAGCATGGTCGTGCTAGTTGTTGGAAAAAGTGTTGATTGTGTAAAAAGACCAGTAAAATCTTGCAAACATAGAAATTGCAACTGCTATAAACACAAATTTCATATGCTTGTTTTTCTCTTCCTCTTCACATAGAAAATCTCGTAATTGCATTAGGATATTTATTCTTGTGATTATTATGTTAACTCTATAATAGAACCTCCACTGTGTAATTCAAGCACACATATTTCCTCATAAGTATCCACAATGGTAATCATATCCTCAGAGAGCATCTCAATCAATAATACTATGAAGGAATGATAGTAGAAAATGTCAAAATGTCTTCACATCCTAAATTGGATATCAAAATATTAAAAATCCTAAAGCGATGATACTAGAGAAATTTGTGTGCACAAATATAAAACAGCAGACTATGAGGCAAGGGAATGGCAGTTGACAAATATATGTAACGAATTAAATTAAGAAACAATGATTAACCTCACGACAGAAAGATAAAAAAAGAATTGTGATTTAAAACAAAAAAATTGGTATTACAACTAGAACAAAGGGTTGAGAAAGTGAAAAATGAGATAAGAAACTAAAAGAGATCAGTTTTAGCAACCTCCAAGATCCAATTAATTTGGCTCCATAAAATTCCTGGGGCACTCCCTCGTGTGTTGTCACAACCATCACCTATAACAGACACATAATCATAACCAGTAAGCATGTGATGTGAAAGAAAAAAAAATACAGGAAAAATGTTTAAGCACTATGATATGACTGTAATGAGCAGAAACTATCTAATCTAAATTGAGTTTTCTGGATAATGTAAATAGACATTTGCATACATAGAAACATAAGTACAAAAAGTTACCTCATCTCCCATTTCACGAAGGCATTTGATGAAGTTTTGAAACCGGTTTTTGTATCCCGAGACATATCTGCAAAATAGATAACTCTGAAAACGCATGTTTCCTGAATTCGTATGCTGCTGATACCACACATCTTCTGGAGAATGAATAATGCATAGTATAGTTCAAACCCATCTGGACTGCAATGAAGAGGGAAGCTAGAACTTTGGTAGAGCAATAGCTCATCTAAGTTCCCACAGTTAATGTCTAGGTACATATATGTTTGCATATACTAAACACTATTTTACACCAAGTATTCGGAAATCTAAGTGCAGCACGATAAAATTGCTAACATCAAACTTTTCTGATTGTTAAACTATGCTAATTGAATAGATATTGGAAAAAGACAAACATGGAATCACCTCAATTAATCTGACACAATCTTAATTCCAACAGACCAACATTTAAATCCAACTTCTTAACAGAATATGCAACACAATGGCTGAGTACAGTAGCAACTGCGTTAAAAGACAAAAAAAACTAAAAAACTGTTTCTCTATTCTTTGAACAACTAATTATAGTATGTATTGTCAACACATTACCCCACTCATAAACTCAGATTAACCAAATGTGGAAATTCGACATCATAAAAGCCTATGACTAGTGTTTTAAATTGTGATACAGTCCCAGTTACATTGTGATTAGCGATATTGCAAAAAATTGTGGAAAAATGCAACTGATACAATTGCAGAGACCTCAAAAAACACCTCAACATTTCGGCAAAAATTGCAGTTGCAAGCTGCAACTTAAAACCTTGCCCATGTCACTTGACATAAAAATACACACTAACTCGGTCAATTCATCAAACGCCACAAAGTCAACTCTAAAGCCATACCAAGAAGTTGATTCCTTGAGCACAGCATGAAACTTGTCCTGTTATTACGGTTCTTAAGTTGCCTTCATGACATTACATACTACACACGAGCAAAGAACAAATCAAGAAGCAAAAAACCAAGGCAAGAGGCAACAAGGTCTATCAAACACCCTACATTCAATGAAGCATTGGACACTGAGCACAACCACGAGCAAATCAGAAGCAGCAACAAAGGGGACTTACGCAAAGGGAGAAGGTTCAACAAAGAGAGCGATTCTCCGAGGTCTTGAATTGTTGTCATTCTCGGAGCCAAGCAAAGCACCCTCGTTCTCCCCTTCTCCATGAGAATCAACCTCTGCCGCGATGATGTTTCCAGCCTCAAGCACAAAACTTTTTCCACCCCTCTTAGCTTTCGACCCCTGCAAAGAGCACAACCGTGCGCCTATGCAAGAAAGAGTGATGGGTTTTAATCCTGAGTACTTAAAACTTTGAAATCTAGCAGAATGCGGAGGAGACGATGAGGAACAAGAAGACGGGGTAGTGGCAGATGAACAAAAGTGTGGAGAAAAGGAGGGATTTGTAGTGATTGCAGTGGCTTTCATGGCTGTAAAGAAGCTATACGATCTATGAGGAACAAGGTTTTGAGTTGGGATAGAATAGTACCCTACTAAAGTGGGTGTGTGAGAAGAGAGAGAAATATCCAAGGAAGTTGGAAAGGAATCTACGGATGCAAGGTATCTCACTTTTTCTCTCTATAGGACAAATTATTTTCCTCCACCTTCTCAGAAACAGTTCACTGCCCAGTGAAAAAGTGATGAACAAACAGGGTTCTGATTTTGTATTTTAATGAACCAATATATTTTAATCCATTTAATTTAAGAACATGTCATTAAATATTAGATTGAAAACATTGAAATGAGTTATAAATCCATGATCACATACATGTTATTCTCATGTAATATATATATATATATATATTAAAGAATAAATATTATTTATTTGATTTATTATGAATAGTCGAAATTGTAACATCAAAATTTTTCAAAAGTAAGATGAGTGAGTGGTCGAATGGAATTAAATTTTGATTATTTTTACGTTATTATATAATTTAAATTTATTCATTTTATTTATAAATACGTTTATTGCAATATAAACATTTTAATAGTAAAACCTTACATTAGAAATATTTATATGTATAATGTATTTAATAAGATTAATAAATTAGTTTTAACCTTATTTGAAAATATTTTATTTCTATTATAAAATTAAGTAAAAAAATTTTAAGTTATCGAAGTTTGGTGTATAATAAATTTTAAAATATCATCTTTTCTATATTTAATAATAAAATGGATCTTTTGTTAATAGTGAGTCGTCTCAAAACATATATAGAATACATGTAAAAGAATGATGAATAAATGTAAATCATTCAATAAAAGAGTGATGAGAACATCAAATTCAACCAGACAAATATTTTAAGTTTGTCCGATAATAACATTAAGTCGAACTTAAATTATATCATACAAAACTTTGAGGTCCAAGAGTGTTTTGGTTTGAGAATGAAGACATTGATAAAATCATGGCTCAGGATATATAAAAATCACATGATGTCATCTCACACTTTGGGTGATATCAACACTTACAAGCAATTGGTTGAGCACACGAAACAACCCACAAATGTGTTCAATGGCATAGATAAATAATCGTGACAATTAGGAGTAACTTTTGTTTCTTGTTACTAAAGCTTGACTCTTAACAAAGTACTTTTACACATAAATGTAACAACAACAACATGGCCTTGAAGAACATATAATAAGAGGGAAAAGAGTCTTTTCAAAATTCATGGAAAGATTTGCAATTATATCGCTTAGGATACTAGATCTCAACTCGATAATTGTCATGCACACAACGATAGCCAGATTACAATAAGGCCCTTTATTAGATAGATTGTTTGCCAAAGCTTTACTGAACATGAACAAGTTCTAGGAAAGTTTTAGTGAAATGACTAACATGCAAGATGTAATGTTCTAAACGAGTGGAACAAAATGTATGAAAAATTCCAACACATGTGCAAAAGAACAGAAATAATTTCTACCTTTCATGATATTAAGGAATTCTGGAATAAACTCTTTAATGAAAATAATAAAAGAAAACTGTGAAAAGAAGAAACAAAGGATTTAGGGATAAAATACTTTGATATTCCCCATGAAAAAGTATATTATGTGAATAATTTTTGGTAGGGTTTAATGATATTAAATTTCTAAGGATTTATTTACAAAATTTTAAAATTATCAGAACATTACTTAAATCTTTTAGACTACCAATAATTAATTAATTAATTTTATAAAACCAGAAAGACTGCTTAATATAACCTACACTCCTTTTTTTAGATATTTTTAAGTTTAATTTTTGTTTTTATTCTTTTAGAAAAACTTACCCACTTGATTCCAAATGGGCTTGGGTATCCTTTCTCTTTGGGCCGTTTCTTTCTCCACCACCACAGTTTTCATGCACATTTTCATGGAGGTGATTAAAGAGCAAACTGCTCCCTTTGTCGCCGCCTTCGTCGTTTTCTTGTCATCGTCATTTTTATTTATGTGTTGTGTTATAGATAAATTTAGAAAAGAAAGTATTTTGATTATATAATTCAGAAAATACTTTAAATTACACCATTTAAAAGTATTTTTTACTTAAAAGAAAGTTTTCAAATTGTGTAATTCAGAAAAAAATTATACATTATATAATCAAATGATTTTTGAATTATGGACTCTCAAATATCCCAGCTTACACAACCAAAAAACTACCTTTCTTTTTTTTTTATATGAAAAGATGGCTTATGGATTAATTCATAAGTTTTTCTTTAATGCAAAATATACTTTCAGATAATGTAATTTGAAGATTTTTTTTTTTTTTACGCAAAGACTTTCAGATTATTTGTTTAATTATGAAAGTCATTTTCTCATAAACTAAGAAAGACAAAATGGAAATTTTTATATTTATGAAGTGCAGAAAGAAATTATGGATATGAAAAAAAAAATCCTCTTCTCTTTCTTGCAAGTGCGCCTCCTTAGCCCATTATTTACCACATTACCTTAACTTATAAATCATTAATCAAAGCGATGATGAGTAGATCAGAAAGATGATTTTTACAATAACCAATCTAATGTCAACGTCACCATTTTTTATGCGTGTGCATGCACACATGTCTATATTTAAGATTTACATAGATAAACATAATAATATACAATCTAATCAAATCAACTATAATTGTATAATTTGGATATTTATATAATAATAATTAATTGAAAAAAATTAATAGTAGATCATATATCTCATTTATTTTAAATATCTTTTAAATACCTTAGCCCAAGTCTAAAAAGGTTGATAAATACATATCAATCTCATATAAACTATTAATTTAATTCTTATACTCACTTATATATTTATAATTCTCTATGTTTTGACTGACTCAAACTTCAGAAAAAAAAAATTATACAAGTGGATCTCTCTCATTGTCTTCATAAACTCAAGCATGATATCTTGAAGTCATAACTTGACTTGTGAGGCAAATCACCTTTTTCCACCTCAGGAGAGCAAGACTCTTTTTGGTAAGAACATTTGATGCCCACTATGGGGCATAGGTAAAATTGTTCTCAGACCACAAGTTTTATGGTAGTCACTAGAAGCAGAACTGTCGCTTCATCATAATCCTCATGATAAACCTCTCAACCATTAATTCTTCTTTTATTTTAGTTGAGTTACGTTGTTACTCTAGTATCCAGTAAATTGTGGTTATTATTGCACCTCTCGATTGTCTATAGGAAACATCTTTTCGACTAACATATGGGACAGATGCCATGATCCCTATTGAACTCGGAGAAGCATTCTGGTGGGGGCAAAATTTTGATGAGAACAATAATGATAACAATCTTAGAGTTGATCTAGACCTCATACAATAAGTATGATAACAATGTCCATTGGAGATTAAATAATCATCAAAATGATTGTTATCAAGTACCAAATGATCATAGAAAGAACACTCATCGAGATTTTAAGATCATCAAGACAATATTGTCTATTCGAGTTCAAATGATCATCGAAACAATTGCTATCAAGTAGCAAACGATCATAGAAAGAATACTCGTTGAAATCAAACGTTTATCAAAAGTAAAGTGTCTATCTAAGATCAAACCATCATCGTAACAATTGCTATCAAAGACCAAACGGTCTTAGAAAAAAAACTAACCAAGATCTAACGATCATTGGAACAACATTGTTTATCCAAGATTAAACAATCATCTATACAATTACTATTAAGGACCAAATGGACATAGAAATAACACTCGTCAAGATCAAATGAAAATTAAAACAACAATGTCTATCCAAGATCAAACGAGCATTGGAACAATTGTTATCAAGGACAAAGCAGTCATAGAAAGAACACTTGACAACATCAAAAAATCATTGACACTTTCCCAGATTAAAAGATATCAACACATTGTTATCAAAGACCCAAACGGTCTTAGAAAAAGCACTTACCGAGATCAAATAATCATTGAAGCAACAATATTTATTTGAGATCAAATGATCATAAAAAAAAATGCCATCAAAGTCCAAAGGTCATGGAAAAATCACTCACCGAGATCAAACGATCATCAGAACAACAACGTCTATCCGAGCTCAAATGATCATCTGAATGATTGCTATCAAAGGCTAAACAACCATAAAAAAACACTTACTGAGATTAAAGATTAAACGATTATCAGATCAATTGTTATCCAACACTAAACAATCATATTGGATAAAAGTTATACATGCTCATTGTCCGAGATCAAATAATTATTGGAATAATAGTATTTATCCAAGATGAAACAATCATTAAAAAAAATCACTAACTAAGATCAAATTATCATCGAAACAAAGAAAATTACTATCCGAGATCAAACGATCTGTCAACATCCAATTTTGTCCGAATAATCTTTTAAATTAAAAATACGAAATAAAATAAAATAAAGAAATGAAAAAAAAATGAATAAATAAATTTTTTTGAATTTTTCTATTACAAAAATAATTAATAATAGAAAAACGAAAATAACAAAAAAATAATAAATAAAAAATATATATAAATTGAAAACAACACAATCCAAGAATAAATAATAATAATAATAATAATAACAAAAAAAGAAAACTGTTTTCAGTTTCCTTTATTTGCACTTCTCACAAAATAAAAAAAAAAAGAATAACTCAATCTCACTCAATCTTAACTTCTTACAAAATAAAAATAAAGATAATAATAAAAAAGAACCAGTCAATCTCACTAAATCTTAACTTCCCACCAAAAAATAAAGATAATTGTTAAAATAAGTGTTTGGCCTAAGTTCAAGAGGGGGGGTGAATTGAACCCTTTTAAAATCTTTTCGCAAATTTGCTTTTCAATGTGAGAATACAAAATCTTTAAAGAACCTTAGAATGCAATCTGCAAAGGTTCAAACAATTTACAAATATGAAAGCCTATCAAACAGAATCAGTGCACTGCAGACAAATAT
>Ga0209700_108727_pt1 | contig 12638 bp, 5 predicted proteins | sample SiratroredBW_FD_187528 | JGI IMG/M metagenome (GOLD analysis project Ga0209700, IMG submission 187528) | Root nodule microbial communities of legume samples collected from California, USA - Siratro red BW (SPAdes) (version 2) | ecosystem: Host-associated > Plants > Roots > Nodule | place: USA... | reverse complement strand
TATTATTTGTATTAATATTATTAATAATATTAGTATTTTAAATTTTATTAATTTATTATTGTTATTATGAATCTTATTAATATTGTTTTTATCAATATTATTATTGATATTATTTATATTATTCTTAATATTATTATTGTCGTTTTTAATAAAAATAATGATAATAATAATAATAATATTATTATTATTATTAATGTTATTAATAATATTAACAATTATAATCATAAATATAATTATAATAAGAATAATAATAATCATAATATTATCATTAATATTATCATTTAGATTGTCTGACACAGTGGTCAAAGACTGTCTTTAATATTTAAAGATCTTGGATTTTAAAAAAGATGATTTTTTTTACTTATGTCTATGACCAAATTAAATAGATATTATAATATATTTTTAGAAATATAGTCGAATAATATGTATTTATACTGCAGACAAAAGACTTTCCTTGTTTTAAGCATTTAAAAATATAAACTATATATAAAAAATATTTAATATACTTTCGTATGATTTCTAATAAAAAAATTGTAGTTATTACTCAATGTCATAGCCATTTATAGAAAATATTTAACAGAGAACTCAAAATCACATAAGCTGTCACCAAACTAATTATTGTGTTTCTTGTTATTTTGAGTAGCAGTGTCATTCAACAAAGAAAAAGGTGGACAATCATACCTCTTCCAGCTTTGATATTCTCTAAAGTTTAATGTGTAGAGAAGAAAAAAGAAAACCCTAATTACACAACAAATCTCTACTTAAGAATCGAATCATTAGATTAGATGCTTCCTAATGACATAGTTGCAATTTCAATTTCAATTTGTCTCGATTAGGGGGGCACGTGTGTGTATTTTAATGCTAATAATGATTCTTTACAATAATTAAAAAGAAAAAGTCAATTTAGGGCTTAGAACTAGCAAAGCATCATCATTAGTTAATTATGGCAGACAGCAGAACGTGGAAACTTTTTAATGTCGATCTTCTTGTCCACTTCAAAGTTAAAAAAAACTACTGTTGTAGCAGTGTTTTTGTTTAGACATTAACAAATGTTAATTGCAAATAAAATTACGATTAAATTTTAATCACAAATTTACATTGAAATTATAACTTTAGACCTAACTTTATAGAATTATACTTTTCTTAATGCTATAACGTTTTCCAATTTGGGTTAAAATTTTATTCAATGTAATTATTTCTTGTTGGCTTTATTTGTTATATCACGTGTATACAGTGATTGCATTTAATTTGCATACACGTTGGCAATTATATATACATTATAGTAGAAAATTATTTGAAAATTTTAGGCGTTTGACATAACTATTGATAAAGATATACCAGAAATAATGAGTATACGAATTTAAATTAACACAGCGGGTCTCATTTTCTCTTTCCTTTTTTTTTTTTCCATTTTCTTACCCATTCGCTCTCCAATCGTCGATTGAGCTTTCCAAAATTTTGTTAAAGACCTACTTCTATTATAATATACATAACAATTTATAATACACTAAAAAAAAAACTCAATTAACATTTAGTTACTCACAAATTTTGGGTATTTGAATTCAGGACCACTCAACATTTTAAAAGAATTCTTAACCATCTAACTAAAATAATTTTTCTATTATGTTACGATAATTATCATATTTATTATTTAATTACAATAATTATTAATATTATTATTAATATTAATATTTTTATTATTATTATTCCAAGCTTTTGCTAATGTCACAATTTATAGTTCTTTCCTAATTTTCATATCTGAAAATATGTTTGTTATTTTGACGTTGTCCTTGTTTGATAATGAGGAAAATTCTATATTGTCCAATCTTATTTTTGGCTCCTCTTGTTCACAAATTTTTTTCTTATAAAAATCTCTTATTTCTTTTTAACAATATTTGGTTATATGCACTATTTTTTCCTAATTTTAATTCCTTTTACATAATTTATTGTCTCCCTCCATTTTATTATTTGATGAAAAAAATTTATGTTCAAATCTTCTAATTATATTCATTGTATTTTAGATTTTTGTTTCTTTATAACTTATTGTCTTAAATTTATTCTCTCTAATTTATAAACAGTCTTCTTCTCTCTACCCTTTCATCTATGGTTAAACTATCCTTATCATCTTTTTGGTCCAATTTACTTATTTTTTGAATAAACTCTTTTAATTAGACTGGTATCTCTAATGTCTCCCTACTCCAAATCTTTAGGTTCTTTTAGGCTTTTTAATTTCTCCTTTAAAATTAATATTTTACTCCCTTATACTCATACTACTATTCCACCACTCCTTCACTTTCTCCCCTAATTTATTGTTTAACATCCATATATTTAGGGTTCTAAATGGCTTAGGTCTCTAATCTTCAAAATAAGCGCACAGTGGTTTTACATAGTTTTGTCTAAAATGTACCTCCTGCTCTTTTTGACCACCACACATTTATTCATTCCTATGCTAGGAGTATTTTGTATATTCTACTCTTAGATATCCCATTTGTTCTATACTAGTTGTATTTTCATCCTATTATTAGGATGTCTACAAGTTCCAGCTTTGTATGAAAGCATTAAATTCAAGTATCTCCCTTCCTACCCTAGTAATTTGGATTATTCCCTTCTTTCTCCAAGCACTCTAATTGCATTAAAATATCTTATATTTTATTTGTATCCTCCCTCCTTTTTTTATTATATCTACCCCCTAAATCCTCTACTTCTAAATTATGCATGATAAATAGACATTTACTGCAGTTACTCAGTGTTTCTCCACTCCCCTCTTTCCTTTTGTCATTATGAAACCTCTATGACTACTATGTCTTACCTTTGTTGACCATTTTATGTTCATATGCTTAAGATTCTCGCTATCTCATTATCAACACTATTGTAAGCCCATCTACATTGTTATATCCCCAAATCGAGTAACACAATTCCTTACTTACTACTTCTAATTTGGTTTCTTGAATGTATAACATTGTTGATCCTTCGTCTCCTATAATTTCTCTTAAGTATCTTTGTTTAATCGAGTTCCCCATAGCCCTTATATTCATAGTTTGGTGTGAACCCATCTGTTAGGATTCAAGAACGAACTAGTCTAGGGTAGGAACTTAAATTTATTGAAACGTAGGGTTTCAAGTAAAATAGGTGATAGGGATAAGTAGCACCACTTCTATGGAAGAAGATAAGTCACTTATGGGGAAAAGGAGAGCTAGAAGCATACGTGGAGTGAGAACTCAAAATTGAACATTTGTTTTCCTGTTAAAATTACACTGAGGAGCAGAAAGTTAGGATGACAGCAACTGAATTTTCTGATTAAGCACTCATTTGGTGGAACAAGTATCAAAAGGAGAGACGAAGAAATGAAGAACCAACGGTAAACACTTGGGATGAGATGAGAAGTATCATGAGGAAAAGATATGTTCCAGCTAGTTACAATAGAGATTTGCAGCTTAAACTCCAAAAATTAACTCAAGGCAATAGGAGTGTTGAAGAGTCTTTTCCCTATAAATGGCTTATCTTCTTCCATAGAAGTGGTGCTACTTATCCTTATCACCTATTTTACTTGAAATCCTACGTTTTAATAAATTTAAGTTCCTACCCTAAACTGGTCCGGTCTTGAATCCCAATAGACAGGTTCATATCTTTATTATACTGTTCATTTATTACAGTCTCATTTCCCTTCACCTTTATTGTTTTTCTATATGTCTCTTTCCTCCATTTTTGTTAATTTATGTGTTATATGTCTCTCTTCCTCTAAATAAGTGATCTCCAACTCTTTGCTCAGGTTCCATAGTCTATTTGCTCCAATATGATTGTTTCTAAGCCAGAAAATGTTATTGCAAAGTCGGTTACAGAATTGCAAAGAGAATGAAATTTTGATTGTCTCTATTGTGATTTATGTATATCTGATTGTTGTGTCATCTTATTGTTGTACCTCCTTTATCTTGGTTGACTCCCCAGATTGAATGATCTTCCTTTGACATTTCCTCTAAGGGTGAGCTTTGTCTTCTTTATGAGTTTCATGTATGATTTTATGATTTCTTCTTGTGCAATAGTTCGACCTCTGTCATGACTTTTTCTCCTTTCAATACATGAGAGATTTGATTCCTCTCCTTAGGTTACATTTAATCTTCGGTGTGTCCTTCATTCTTAGAACCCTATTGAATTTTTGCTTCATGTCACAGATTTATCACATTTTTCTCCTCGCCCTTGGTCCAAAAAAAAAAACATTTTTGTTTTGACCTAATTTTTTGATCCGCCCTAAGTTTGGACTTTTTGTCCATTGTATATCCTCCACATTGTATTGAATCGTTGCCACTTCTTCATTGCTTTGTACTTCGAGATCCCTTTTTTCCGATATCATATTTTGACACTTTTTCGTAGTTATCATTTCTCTACATTACATATTCACCTTCTCCCTACTCTTTTTATTTCTTTCTATTTTTAGGATACATTCCCTACAAATTGATTTTCCCTCCAGTGTCTCCCTCTCATTTCCACTGTTATTGACATTTGTCTCCACGACTATCTTCTTTAGTGACTCTATTGTTATGTCTATCGTTGCCCCCATTTTGCATCACACTTGTTGGAGGATAAACTTACCACATCATTGAGTTCCGTATATCTCTTATTTGAGGATGCATTAGATGATGAGTCTTTAACATTCATCCTCCCCCTTCTTCCACGTTTGCATATCAAAGATTTCATCACACCCAGTTCTTCTTCTAAGGTGATTTGATAAATGACTCTCTTGATTTTCATTTTCTTGATAATCTTTGGATCTGAACCAAAAGGGTGTTGGACACACAATCAAGCATACTTTAACTCTTCCAAGTCTTCCATTGCCTTATCAATTGTAATTAGAGTTCCAAATGTTGTTATTACCGTCTCAAAGCAATCCCAAGCCCACATTGACAAATGAATACCTATACGTCTTACCAATTTCCTAACATCGAATGTTTAGACCACGAGATTATGAATTTGAATATGCTTTTAAACCATTCTTGGTTTTCCTCGATAATGTTACTTACATTTACTCCATCTTACCCTATGAGTAGCATGACATTATCTCTAAGATATGGGCTCTTGTGAAACACAATCCTCCTAATATGAAGCTCTCTCTGACAACTTACTTGATAGTACTATTGCGCATTTTGCCTATGTAGCTTCTTTGGAGTCATTCTTTCTCGTACCCCATCGCTTATATTTCTATACCTTTCCAACTTTCGTGGGTGAATTTATTATTTACTTGTTCTATTAGTACTTCAACATATCATTGTCCTTAATTTCTATTCTCCATACTTTAGTACTCTTCTCTGCAATTGTGTAACCTTTTTTCTTCTCTCCATGTTGATCCTCTTATTTGGATTTTTTATTTCCTCGTATCTTTTATATTTGATACGTTCACATGTAGTTTCAGATTTCCTATTTGGATGATATCTATTGTTTATCAACCATTTTTGCATTTTTCATTCCAATAAATCTTATAAAACTGAATCTTTTACCTCTCCATTAAGATTTTTTTATATAAACACATCTTGAACTTTCTTCCGTTTCTAAAAAATTTTCACATGTGATATACTTGATTACAAAATGGGAACTCTATGTGTTTGTATTCAACGTGATTGATTATGAGATTTTTTTTTCTCTTTTTTCTCACATTTTATTCTCTTTTCTCTCATTAAATATTTAAAGTTAACTATTTTTTAATATGTTAAAAATTTAATTTTTAAATAAGTTTAATTACTTTATATATATATATATATATATATATATATATAATAAAAATTAAATTACTAAATCTGAACAAAGAATTTAAAATGTCAAACGTACGTTTCAATAATTTATTTAAACAAAATATTTAAAATGTAAAAATTTAAAATGAAATTAAAGCAATTCAAATTTATAACATTTCAAAGTTTGAAGTTCGCGGTGGAAACACGAGATTAAGCTAATTCAATTTATTTAACATTTAAAGAAAGATCCAAAGCAATTTTCACTAACTTTACAGAACATTTCGAATTTTAAAATGGACAGATGGCTACATAAAGCAATGCTAAAGAATGGCAGGAAATCATTTTAGTACCAACCAGGCCACACCAGAGTAGTGTCGGCAATGTACAATCTTTTTTTACTTTTACATTCTGTGGAAAACATTTATTGATTACTTATAAATAATCATAAACCATGATCCTAGAGTTATAGGTACACAATAACTTTAAAGCCCGACCATACTTTTTCCCTCATTGTGAAACTATTCAAGGACACACATGGAACTCTATTCAATCTTCTGGTTATACATTATCAACCAACCTATTTTCCTTCTTTCATTTATTACTTGTTCCCAACAACATAAACTGGAAAACATAATGATCACCCAATTCAAAAAGACAATTTTAGTACCTTCAACGACCTCTAGCACATCTTCAAAGTTTTTCCTGAAGAGAAACTCAATTTATATGTTATTTCCATACAAAATTCTTTTACAAATAATAGATACAAGAAGATAACTAGACAAGAGAAAAATGTTATGTTGTTTTCGTTCTTATTTATAAAGAAAAACGCATTTTTCCCGTTCTCAAATATAAATAAATTTTAACTATTTAACTTTTTTTCCTGTGTGAATTTAATGTATTTAACTTTTTTTGGTTGTGTGAATTTAGTTTTTTTGTCCTTATGAAAAAAGTGTAGTATAATTTTATCAAACAATAAAAAAAAAAAAAAATCTCTTTTTTCAAGTCTTCCCACCAAATCTAGTGTTGGTAGTTGGACTTGGAGGTTAGGGTTAATGCCTTTTGAGCATTGCTTAATATTTTCAAAGCATTGGGAAGAGTAGTAGTAGTAGTTAGTTGGGTTAGCTAAGCATAAGGAATAGTAGTAGTTGGTAGTTAGTTAGATTAGCTAAGTGTCTCAAATGAAAGACATAAAATCTATGGCAAAGATACGACTTTCCGGGAAAATTTAAACTCTTTTATCATAGGCTTACGTAAGCATAAATTTTACTTTTACTTGCTTTAGGGTATAATGATGAATTACCTCCTACAATATAGGAAAATATATGAATCATCTAGCACAGTTTTACGTGCTTGTAATTGTTACTATGTTGACTTCTAGTTATAAAAATAGTACAGCTTAACAATCTTTTGTTAGATAAATAAACCAAATTGAACTATTAAAACTAGACCAAATGAAAAAAAAAAAAAAAAAAAAAAAAAAACAAAAAAAAAAAAAAAAAAAAAAAAAAGAAACTACTCGAATGTACTTGATATCTTAAATTAGGGTTGTGTGTTTTGGCTGCTTACGTTAAGAGATCTCATGGTAATTGCGTGAAAGTGTTAAAGGTTGTTCCTTCATAAAGTGTCATGTGACTTTATCCCTCCCCGTGAGGCTGAAAACTCAGTTTGTGGAGGGTCCAACATTTTAAGTCCCATCATTTGGGATGTTTGATGGTGGTTAATCTTTAATTTGGATGTTATGTAAAAGCATATATAGGGTCAATTTGAAGGAATCACATATTCTCTTGGTGCTTAGGGTCTTAACAAGATATGATTTTGTGAATAACACTTTTAACAAACATCCCACATGGGGTTTGAAAGGGAGAAGAATGAGTAGTGGGATATTTAGCCAGTGATGGCAAAGTGTCTATGCTATTTTCAAAAGCCTTATTAATGCTTCCATAAACAAATGCATTACTGTTTTTACAGAAATTAACAACATATGAATATAGAAATAAAAAAATGTAATTCTGTACAGGTTTAATAATGATAATGCAAAAATGAAAAAAAAAAAAAAAAAAAAAAAAAAAAGGAAGCAAAGTTGGTATGGCGGAAATTTTTATAAGAATGAGGACAAAAAAATAACATCCTCTTCTAAAATAGGTATAATAAATATTCTCCGAATTTTTTGTTGTTTTTAAAACATTTTATTTGTTTAGGATAAATTTTATGTAAAACCTATTTTTTTATTTGTATATGATTGAATATTTAGTTTCTCATTTAATTATAGCCTCGCGAAATTTTCAGTTAATAAAATATGTTGAATTTACTTCAATTTAGTTAGATGCTAGTATGAACGATTTCTTCTTTTACGTAAATATATTTTTGGAAACCATTTTCAAATGAAACTTCTCAGAAAACGAAAGCTCATTTACTTTTTTTCTTATAGTTAGTATATTTTTGTTAATAGCTATTTCCATGTATTCTCTCCTGCTTTCCTTTTTGAAGAATTAAAATATATTTAATGTGTTTTGACATTTTGTGCACATTTTTAAGTTAGGGAATAGGAGATAAAAACAAAACACTTTAAGAACTATCAATAAATACAATCATTCAAAATGAAAATAAATGAACCTGATCCTGATATTTTCTTGTGGAAGAACCACACATTTTGTTGTTTGGAATCTCACTTTCTAAACAGAAACACAAACCCTCATGAATTTACACGTTATCTACAAGTTATGGTTGGCTAGTTTTTAAACTTGAAGTGGATGAGGATCCAAAGATGCAGAGAGAAGATTACCCAAATGAGTAGGTGATTTGGGCATTTGAATTAGACGTGTAGCACTAGAATTTTTTGGTGGCAAAGGTGAGAATAATAATTAATATCTTGGCAAAAGTGAAAGGTATATGTAACATAAAAAGAATGAAAGATCTCCAACGTAATATCGAACATCATAGTATGGACGGCTACGATTGATTATGGTTCTGACAATGGACAAGAGAGTGAAACATGAGACGAGACAAAGTAATAGAGGTAGTGGCGCTTTTGGACGTTTATAAACTGCAGGTTGGTTAATGGCCGTTAATAGGCTATCATTTCCTCTTTAACAAACAAAAGTCAAAATGTCTACTTCTTACCATCACCACTTTGCTTTTGGAGCAATAGTTTTTAGAAAAATAATCAAAAGAAGAAACGACAATTATCAAAAAGATTTCTTAATTATGAGAAATGTAAGGACTTGAAATACTAGTGACATCAACAGAGAGTGACATTTATATTAATTAAATTCACAGCACATAATGATAAGTAATTTTAAATATACAAAAAAATTATGTTATGTGAATTATCACAACTTTTTATTGAAGATATATTTAATAAGTAGATATTTATTATTTGAAGTTAAAAAATCACTTGACACAATTATGTGATTAACTAAATAAGAAAAACTAATTTTAATTTATAATAATATCTAAAACTGAATATTGAATCTAGATTCTTTACTGCGTTTTCGGTGTTTGTTTACTGTACATTCAAAAATACATTTGATGTTGATATATATTAAAAAAATTAATATAGAATATCATAATCAGAAGGTACACTAAAACTACAATAAGAAAAACGCAAAAAATAACATATTAATTGTTCATTGCTGCGTAATAAAAAAAGGTCTGACTATATAATAAATGCACCCCTTTACTATATCATTGCTGAGGATTGGTACAAACAAATGAAAGGTTAATAATAGAATTGACAGAATATAATATAATTAAATTTCAAATTATTTTATTTAAAATAATTAAAAATACTATGACGTGATGAATATGAATCCTATCTTACTTGATAGAACAAGAATAGAATTTAAAAACGAACTGTAACTATTTTTTTTAAAAAAAAAAAAGAAATGATAAATAATTTTCAGGAAAAAATAGGTTTTATTACTCAATACGATTTTGAAATGGGTCTCTAAACTTTTTTAATTAAATTTTGAATCATGTAATTTTTTAATTGAGTCCCTATGGTTTATAAAACTGCTATGAATTATCATTTTGTAACGTTTTAAACCGTTAAAAAGAAACAAGTTTTTTTAATTCAAGGATTCAAATTTATAAACTAAAAAACACATATCTAAAAATCTGCAAATAATTGAGAGATGCAGTGAATAATTTAACCTAATAATCACTTTAATATCTTTTGCACACCCACTCATAAGCACTATAATTAACAAAGTGAATAAAACCTTACAAAATCAACTGTGACATTTTAACAGACTGAAACAGATAGATTCAGAAAATAGCCTTTGTACTTATGCGAGGGTTCAACTTCAAGAAATGAACAACATAGATTGAATTACCCATCACTCAGATACTATAATAACAAGTCTCTGTGATTTCTCTTTTATCTGACAACATATAGCTGATATGATTTTTGAATTATCGTCGTTTCTTTCCTTCTGAGTGTTACTGTGACGCCTAGGGCCACAGGAAAAAAAATTCAAAAGAAAAATGATGTTATCAGAATCCAAGTTGATTTTGAAGATAGGGCAGTGAGAAAAGTCCAAAAGGGTGCATGTGCAGCTGCTACCTTGGCGAGTCTTTAAAGTACTCTCAAATCGCTTTCAAAGGGCAAATGGCACATACCTTGGTTTGAGTTAAGCATTGGTAAACACAAACAAACTCACACGCATGCATGCATGCATGTGATGTGCAGCCACTGCATTCTATCAAGAAAGGCTAGCATAGCAGCCATGGATTTGAATCCCTTTGTCTCAGACACTGGTTTTTTCTCTGGTTTTACCTCTCTTTCTTGTTCATTTCTTAGACGATAACCCACAGAAAATTTAAGATAATTCAATAAACTAGTAAATTTATTCTTGAAATGAGCAATTTTGTTACAATAGGAAATGACAACTATGAGGGGTAAATTCTTTTTCTGAATACTTATCACAGCTGCATGTTTAGAATTTCAACTCGAAATTAATATAAAATAATATCATGGTGATGTGACCAATCATGATCAATTTATTTTAAGATAATTGTGTTTTAAAGTTTTTACTCACTGATTAAGAAATATTCAGCTAGTAATATTGATAAAATAATGTTCTTAATTTTTCAACTTTCCTGTATTTCTTTGCATTGTGTTATTTACTCTTAATTATAAGTAGATGTATTGTTGAAAATCATTTGGCCAGTTTTTACTCTAATGGGAAGGGAAAAAATCCATAATAAGACAAAAAAATGTCTTGATGAAAAAATAACTTTACAAGAGCTGAGAGGGTTAATGTTTTTGAAAAAAAAAAATACTAAAAGGACAATTATTTTACAATAGGAAGAGTAAGTAGTTGTTTACAAAGGTAAAAAATTTATTTTAATTATTATATAAAGTGTTAACGGTGTCTATGGGTTTTATAAACAATGGTTGTAATTTTTAAGAACTAACTTTAATTTTACTATAAAAAAAAAAAAAAAAAAAAAACTAGTGTATTTAGTTAAATTGCTTGAGGACAAATTTAGGATTTCACCAAAATTACCAATTTTTTTATATATTTTTTTTCTCTCTCTCTCTCTCTCTTTTTCTGCTGCCTATTCAATGTGCCCTTTTGTAATGATGTGAATGCAAGTTGCCAAAGAGGAATGACATTAAATGGGTTGGGTTATCACTATCCGAACTCCAAATTAGGTCACACAACTTCATCCGTTGCAGCACTTGTGCCTATCATGCCAAATTAATATTTTTAAAACCAAAAATAAAACACCATACCCTATTTTGACCAACCATTCATGGTGGGGGTTTTTTCCTTCTTGTCTTTTACAAATACTTTCATCCTTAAGATCTAGATTAAAAATATAGGTTAGTTAGCAGAGCATTAGAAATATTTTATGCAAAAATGAAATTGAGAAAATTTCAGATTATGGTGGAAAACGAGTAGATATTTTATTCTTTTTTAATCACCTGTTTCACTTGTATTTCTGTAGAAGTATTTATTATAAGTCGTGGATCATTAAAGTGATTAAGAAACACTAATGGCGAGAATCGCGGTTAAGATCGTTTCCACGTAAAATCTCAAATCAATTTTATCGTTTTCCAGGCACATCTTATCATCTAAGATTCATTTAATCACTCAGTAATCACCATAAATTATTTGCGTTACAGATAATCAAAATCAAATCCAGCTGTATAGAAAGACAAAAACTTAAATATTTTTTTTTATTTTCTTTAATCTTTTATTTGATTTAAGCTTTACAATTTTCATTCTCATTGTTTTCTTCCCTTGTATTAAATAAAGGATTACTTGTGTATTATTTATCTTTTAAAATATTAATTACTCAAACTATTCAGATAAAATATTTTTCCGAAAAATTTTCCTCGTTAGGACGTAATATAATTATGATATTATCTTTCTTAATATACATGACATACCATGAAGACATGTTTCAATTTTTTTAAATAATAAATATTTTAAAATATTAGGAAATCAAATATATTTTATATTCAGTGAGGATTGGTAGCTGTGTTAATTAAGCCCTGGGAGGCTCCAACTAAAAACCAGGAAGCTTTTAATAGTTAATTAATACACTTCTCTTTCATTGGAAACACTTTTTAAGTCAAAGGTAAAGGTGAAAGAGTAAAATTTTCTCACTTTTTTTTCCCTGAGAACAAGAATGAAAAAATATATTAAAAAAATAGAAAAAGGGGTGTTGTTGAAGGTAGTCTGAAGAAGTGATGAGGCATGTGCAGAGTTGCTTTTGTGTAGTTGGGAATAGAGTGATGAACAAGAACAGAACATGTTGAGTTGAATAGCGACCGTCCGTGAGTGCAAAGAAGACCCACAAAACAAGACATACACAGAGATATGGCCACACATAGGGGCATGTAGCTCTGAACCTATCTATTTTTTTTTTTTTTTTTTGGATTTGAGGAATGTTACTTCCTTTCAA
>Ga0209700_108723_pt1 | contig 12647 bp, 7 predicted proteins | sample SiratroredBW_FD_187528 | JGI IMG/M metagenome (GOLD analysis project Ga0209700, IMG submission 187528) | Root nodule microbial communities of legume samples collected from California, USA - Siratro red BW (SPAdes) (version 2) | ecosystem: Host-associated > Plants > Roots > Nodule | place: USA... | reverse complement strand
AAAAAAAAAAAAAAAAAAAAAAAAAAAAAAAAAAAAAAAAAAAAAAAAAAAAAAGAGTTGTAAGTGTTGATACAACGGAGGAAGAGAATTGAAGTTGGGAAATTCTCTCTGGTGAAATGAATAAATGTATCTTAGATTCTTACTTAATCTATCCATGGATATGACATAATAATCACACACTTATTCTCCCAAATCAAAATATCTGAGATAAAAACAAAATTGCCTATCACTTTATTCTACAGAATCAGTATGAAGTTTTTGTGGTCTATATTTAAAAGACTTACTTCTTTTTTAATTCTACATGCAAAACATTTTAATATCAGGCTCACTAAATATCTTTTAATGTTATTTATTTAATTTTTATATAATTGCAAGTCTATATTTCAAACAGATCATTTTCACCTTAGGCATTTTATATATAAAAGATGTCTAATTATCCAATGTAAGTTTTATTAATTAGTATAGTAAAAACATCTTTTCAGTGAATTTTATCAATTTAATCATTCTAATATAACTTGTATTCTCTTTACTATTCACGGTAAAAGTTAAATAAAAATCATATTTTAGTATATCCAAATTTTTATTTGTATAAATTAGATATTAAAAAATATTGAGTTAATACAAATTTGCATAAACGATTTATGTAATAATAATTTTTAATATAGGTGGGTTTTGAGAAAAAAATCTAATTAAAAAACATTAAAATTATTTTTAATACCAATTATTCGTTTAGTTACTAAAAAAAATATATTTTTATTTTTCTTCAAATTTTAGTAATTTTCTATTTTTTAAATATAATATTTGCCACCTGTTATTTGTATCTAACAATATACTAATGGAAATATATTTTGAAAAAGTGTTAATATTATGACACTACACACAGTAAAATATAATTATTTAACACTAAAATAAATTATTATTTTATTATTATATACTATTTTATTAAATAAAGTAAGTTTTAAAATGAAGGTAATTTATAAATATAGTGTCGAAGTATAATTTTTCTATTTTAAAATAGAAAGAGTTAAATCTGATGTTATGTGATACATTATATTTAAAATCTGGAGCGTAGAATGGGTAACAAAGTTGTAGTTTAATAAAAAGGAGAACACGATGAGTGGTTAAGATTTCTCCTGCAGAAGATCTGTTTACACATTCATGTGATGTGATCACTATCACTGTTTACACGTATTTTTTGAAACAGGGTCTTATAAAAATGATAATGGATAACAAACTCTTATCTCAGATATTTAATATGATTCTTGATTAATTGACGAGACGAGAGGTGCATGCATCCATGCTTCTGCTATGCTTCATCGTTCACTGCCCTCAATCATCAATATAATATTATATAATTAATAATGTATCCAATAATATGATAAACATTTTTACACCACTGTTTATCTAAGTTTATTATTCTGATATTTTTATAATAATCTATGGGAGCAGGGACAGCAAACAGAAAAAGTCTCTGATGTCCATTTGTTGAAAGTAGGAAGGCATTGATGTGTAAGTTTGGTTAAAATAAAAAAATAATAATAATTAAAAAAGCATAGGAGTAGAGAGAATGAAAGGGTCAAAGAAGGTAGCTAGGGAGGCAGAAGTAAAATGCAGAGTAGAAAGTAATGATTTTGTGGTGTGGAAGTATGGGACACTTTAGGCACAGTGTTCCCATTTGCCGGCGGCGTGCTTCATGTGCATTTGGCTAAATCTTCAAAAGGGCTTTCAAAAAGTGATTCACTTCATCACCTCCACTTGGATCATCTCCCTACACTCAAAACCCTAGGCCAGCACTGATGGGTCGGATATAGTTGTGGTCCAACTCAAACAACTATAAATCAACAATGACGTACTCAAGTTTTTGTCAAAGTACACTATACCATTCATATCACACTAATGCCTAAAAATTACTCTTCAATTAGGTGACTCATTAGACACTTCAGCACCACCAATCCGTATATACCTGTGAAACCTTATACAAAGATGTGAAGAGTGGTATGCAAAGTTTAAATGTGATGAAGAGGAAAGCATTGCAAGTACAAAAGATGATGCAAGTATCCCTGCTTGAGAGAGAAAGGGTGGGGAGTAGGGACATGCATGTGCGCGCATGAATACCAAAACGGACCCTTCAGCCTTTACTAGTAACATTACTTTCAAAGATTAATTAAATGAAAGAGAAATTCAATGATAAAGATGAAGACTCGCACTGCTTTTGCTTGCTGACAAGTTAAAAACTAACAATTCTTTATGAGGTTAACTAAAATGTAGAAATATGGAAGAAGGTAAAGGGTGCATGATATGAATATAGAAGAAGCGAGAAAAGGTGGGTGGGGAAGAAGGATGAATTCATATTCCAGACAATGGCAGGAAAGTTGCAAAGTCCCCGAGACTATTAGTATAGGATGGGAATAGGGATGGGCCCGGTTTCACTGTTATGTCTGTCTTCAAAACCTTTTCGGTGCCCAAACCTCCACCAACTCTCCACTCTCCCCTCTCCATACTACATCACTATGACTTCTAACAACCATAAATTTAATTATCATTCCCTTCAGATAAACTTGTGTGGGAATATCTTATTCCATTCTTCTTCATCTATTACAACTTGTTAAGAAAATTATTTAAATACAATCTCTATATTAGATTCCTTTGCCACCATCTAACTCTTAAATATGGGAACAAACAACAGGCCTAATGATGAAGTAAGTGTTCAGCAACTTTTTGGCATTACTTCAGACCGCAACGAAGAAAAACCTACAATAGTTATCATATTTTTATCCAATCCAAACCCAAGCAGAGAGCAAATTAACAACTATATAAATCCAAACAGAGAAGTACAGGCTTGAGTTTATCAGAGCCGAGGGATTACTCTCTAGATTACCCTGATCTTTCATTTTGGTTACGCTGCTCTTTCTACGAGATTTGTAATTTGTCACCACCACCCACTTTCAAGCAAGTTAATTTCAAATTCCACTTCTGGCCTTCTTATTTGAATCATGTAGGAAAATTGGAATTGATAGGCACTTAAATACAAGAAATATCTTATTCGAAGGATTTATGTGAAAAAAGGCAAACCCTGTTTAAATTCAAAAGGATTAATAATTAAATTCAAAAGGAACACGAGAATTGTTTGACTAATCCGAGATAGAACTTCGTCCAAATCTCCACCAAGTCTTCCAAGAACAGAAATTCTTGGAGATGTCAGCGAGTCAGCTAAGGAGTACAACAGCGTAACTTCATAATTTAACACTTGCGCTGAAAGCAGCAATTCACATAATTGACAATATAATCAAGAACCAGCAATGTCACAGCTAAGTTATGCTTAGAAATCAACACCATACTGTACAATGATATTTTAGATGTAAATCAATATCCACACACTAATAACTCACTCAAGACCCTTATTTATCCTTAGTAACACACCATCAATGGTATTTAGGCGTCTGAGCTCTACAAGAAACTTCATTGTCAACAAAGACCGAAGACACGAAGCTGAAACGTCATCCATGGAGTGTTGCTTCGAAGCAGTGAGCAAAGATGGTCCAAAAATTTTCCAGGATCATTTCAAGCGCCCAATTGTATTTGGCGGACTTCTAATTGATAAAGGAACTAAGGACACAGGTACATTACCTCGAATAGGGGTTTGTATTTATAAGAACTAAGGAAACAGATACACAATACCCTGGATTTATATTTACACTAAATCCACTCAGATTAACTGTGTATAAACCCAGACTATACTCATATAGGTCAACTTGCCAAGGTTGGCAAATCTATCCATAAATCTTCAAACAAGCAACTCGTAACTGGGACACCAGGCAATTGTTTTCATCTCGCTTTTACTAGGAGCCATCTTCAATGAAGTTATGTCTGAATATTTTTAGCCAAATCAAATGCATCATGGTACTTTCCTCTCTTGTATTGTAAAAGAATTTTTTTTTTTTTAACCACACACTCATTTACTTGTACGAATCTGTCAACCAAAAAGAGACAGAATCCAGCAGCTAGCAAATGGATGCTCCAAATCTGTGTATGTCAGCAAGCTTACCACTGCAAGAGAAAATCAACCTTGACACAAGTAAATACAAAAAAATTCTTCAACTAACATCAGCACTTGAACAGTACGAATATTACATGTTGGGTTAATAAACAACATATTCCAATCATCACACTACTTATAACTTCCAGGGAAGGTCCCAAAGCGAAGAGCCCACTAGAAAAAAAAATGAATATACCAAATCTTATGAAGCTACATCATGAAACCACTATTAAAGAAAGTCAAGCCAGAAATATACCACCTATATTTATATTAAAAGAACATAAAACCACTATTTACAAAACAAAAAAGACATTAATGTGAATAACTAAAATTATCATACCCCTGTTCTTGAAGACTCTAGGCTATGCAAAGGTATGGGGAAGGACCATTCTACACAGCCTTACCCCACGCATATACAAAGAGGCTGTTTTTGAATTCAACCCATGACCAATTGGTGACCAAGACACAACTTAATCTTTGTGCCAAGGCTCACCCTCAATGTAAATAACTACATATTGAAGAGAAAATTGTTTGTGATAGTAAACATCACAGAAAAGCAATGATGACTAGCTCTACAATAATATGAATTCATAATAGTATTTAGAATGCCAGACCAAGAGAAATTTCAAAAAACTCAAAGAATACGAACAAGACTTAGCTAATCAACAAGCATATGCTCTATGAAACAACAGCCTTGACAAAGGGAATTCGACTCACCAATCAAAAATACTCTAGGTACCAGAACTTGCTTTTTGAACCCAAACTTGTTTCTGCAATTTAGAAAAGAGATCTTAATCAACTATTGAACCAGAAAAGAGTGTGCTTTGTATCCCCATGGAGAAATCAAATTTTGGTACCTCGTTGGAACCATAAGCAGTGGTACCAGATCTTCTAGGATGCTTCCCTTCACTCGAAACTGAATAGCCATCAACATCCTTTACCCCATGTGTTGGTCCACGGCGGCCAAAATGCTTATTGAAGCCTTAATAGGAACAATAACTAAAATTTTAAGTAAAAACCACCCTGAATGAAAGCATAAAATGTCTTAATATTTTGTTTTTCAAAGCCAGAAACCAACCATTTTCTGATGAATGACTGGTACGGACACCTCCAAGAGATTTTACCTCCCCACTTCTTGTATTTGGCATGTCATGTTTCAATTCTGCATGACTTCCTGTATCATATATAAGTGAAAAATTCAACTTGCGAAGACCTAATCAATTTGGCCTCAAGTTATATTATGCGCATCATAGAACCCTTCAAATAACTAGAGTCTATGAAGGAGAAGAGTGGCATGCACAGGTTAAAAATCAGAGGAACAGGAGTCTCTAGGTGGGGGGGGTAACTAACTTCTGAGATGGAAGGCATGGGTACTGGAAGGGCAAGAGTAGCGATGTGGGTATAAACAGGTATCAAGGGAAGTGGAAGGATGGAAATAGTTGGAAAATTGGGAGAGATAAGGCCTCTAGAATTGCCAAGAGACTTCACCCTTTCTGTTTCCACATTTCCATATTTTCTGTTGTTAATATGATATCCAGGTCCTGATATCTTGCACAGGCCTGACCCCATTTGAGTTCAACAAAAAGCACTTTTCATTATCCATCAGTGCACCACTATGTCAACCGAATGTATATCGAGTCGAAGTGTTTTTCAATTTCCCCCAGGATAATTAGCAATTGCCAAAAACAAAATCATAGCAATAGAATAAAACATGTACCTTCCAAAGGATCTACGTGTGAGGAAGCAGCAGATGAGAAAGACTCATCAACTCCATTGGAACTTGTCCAAACACCACGATCTGGTCTATCTTTATGTCTAATATGTCTCTCCTGCCTCTCGCTAGATACATGTGAATCAAGCACACCAATCTTATTGTCTGGTGTACCATTCATGCCCTTCAGAATTAGTTGCACTTGTATGGGCCGAGAGGATTGTTTCTCTTTTTCTGGATTAGATGTTTGGACTTGCTGCTCAGAGAGTGCCCTGGAAGATTGGCTTTGACGCAACTCCTTTTTTGAGAGTATACTTCTGATAATCCTTCCGCTACCTTCATGCCTCTGATTCTGCTTCAAAACTGTTGAACCAACAATTTCTTTGGCTGAAGATGTTACATTGTGATGCTGTGGCATGCTATCTAAATCAGATACCTAAACAATAAAAACAAACAAAAGGAAATAGACTCTTAGCAGAACAGTAGTTATAAACAAGGTCCACCAGACAAATCCACCAATGATACTGTCAATAAATTAAACTGCAATCCACATCTAAATTATAGCGAACTATTGATTCATCGTGCAACAATCAGGCAGCATATTGTAGAAAACAAATCCTGGGAACCAACCACATTAGCCAGTAGTGTCATTATTCGTATTAAATCAATTGCATCATTATACCTTCACTTACTTCCTAGTGGTTCTCTAAAGCACACTGACCATCACATTGATTCTAAGGATTGTAATGTCATATTGATAGCCAATAGCATATTAGATCTTGATCTCTCTGCTGGTCCCACTACTCACCAACAGGATTATTTAAGTATTACTCTCACCAGAAAATTTGCATATCGATTAAGAATGAAGTTAATAAAAATTGCAACTCAACTTCATTAACGTGAAAATTTCACAAAATCATTGATGGACGAGATGGCATCAACGCCAAGTCAAGTCAACAACATTGAAAACGCCAGCATAAAGAAACAAAACGTTCAGGAAAAAGGGACATAAGGGGAGTGAGGTGAGAAAATGATAAATGATCAAATCTAATATGGACACTTAACAACTAATAACTATACAATCGGCTTAAGTCAGGGCTGTGCATTGGTACATGCCAACCATCAGAAATACGGCAACTTCTCATGACCATGCAAATAGTAAACTAAACAAGAGATTCCATACAAATTTTTACCACAACATTGCAACATACATAAATTGCAAATAAATTGAATTGTCAAGATATAAATCATAAACTCACAGCAATTATTTCTCTTTCTTTCCCTTTAAGAAGCAGTACTTTTTTCTTCCCAGCATCATTATTTCCAGAAACTCCTGATAAAATGCACAAAAAAGTAAAGAAAATAAAGTAAACCAAAAGTATATATTTAAATGTTGCCTCCAAAATATAAAATAAAACCCAACGAATAAAAAAAAATAACACGTGAAGTTTTGAACAAAAACAACCTTACCATTCTCATCAAGGGTTTGTTTTCCATCTAAAGATGCCGCATTTGAAGCTTTATTTGAAATATGTTGATCACCTTGGCCAGGAACCAAAGCATAAATTGATCTGTCTTTCATAGTAGAACTTTTCCCTGGGTGCCTGGCAACATACTGACCATCATGAAAGCAAGAGTTAGGAATGTTAAAACACACAAGTAAGAGCCAAATGTTCTAGCCAAATAAGTATGAAATACCGTGCTGTTTTCTGGTATTACAAAAGTTGACTAAAAATCATGGCACCGGTAATCAATATTCTGAAAACCAAACTGATTATTACACTAGTACTGTCATCTCCAACGGTGGTTCTTAGCTGTGTTCTTAAGCCTAGAACTTATCTTATTTTTTTCGTCCATTCGAAAAGGGTAAGTTGGATGCCATGTAGAGACCTTACTTCTACAAAAACTCATAAAAACTTGTTCTTAATCACATAATTAACCCATATAAGATGAATCCAAAATCCAAGCTAGGTTTCTCTATTGGAGCAAAAAATAGATGAAGTTCTTAAATCTTGTATTGCCTTGAGGGAACCAGAAAAAGTCCATTAAGAACCAAAACTGAGTTCTACTATTAGAGATGCTCTAAGGGTACCAGTTCAATGTTTAAAGGTCCAACTGTAATTTAATATTTAAATATTTAAATAATATTATTAAAGTTTATGTATCTTTAACAATGTCATACCAAAATACTATGCCCAGCAAATATGCATCGGTATTGTTAGCATCACAATAATAATAATAATAATAACAACAACATAAAGATACGGTTTTATCAGCTGGGCTGAGAAATTACAAGGGATTTTAAATATCTGCATTAGGCTGGATTCTAATAGTCATCCATCCACAACTCCAATACATTTTAAAACCAACAGTATTGATACTGATAAAAAAAATGATAGTAAGGAATGAAGTAAACAGTGTGGTTTCTATTATTGCTTCACAGTTATTTAGTAAAAGGAAACTTTGTTGGATATGCCATTTTGTCTCGGTAATCTGTCCCATGTACACATAACCCAAGACCGCTACCTTCCATTAATTCTATGTTAGATGTTTGTAGATTTAAGGTCATCTCTCTTCATTTTTCCCTTCATGTGTTGATATATGAATGAACATCTGAATGACATTGTGAGGTATTTCCAAGATTTAACAAGCTTGTGTTGTGAGGCACGCACTCAGCGGAAGTAAAGCCTATACTCGGTTTGATCATATTCCACAACACTACTGGGCCTTGGAAAGGATGTGGTAATGGAGTGGAAGTAAATGCCCACATCAGGTACTCTACTAACTGTAAATTACTGGTGTTCTAAAAAAGGCAATGAACATCCTGTGAGTCACATATAGCTGGACCAGATAAATCTGCTGAACCACTTCAAAAGGCAGGTGATACTAAGTTCAAGACCAATTTATTTATAAAGTGGTTTTTGAGGTTATTCCTAACAGGATACCAGACCGGTTCCATTTTAATAACAATGCTAATAATTAACCATATTTAACTTTCTCTTCAAAAAATGCACAATACCATAGTAGCAGGAACCCTCTTCTTTCCGGAACCTCGTCTGGATGTGCCAGAACTAGGACTCCCATTAGATGAAGTGCCTCTTCTACTCACTTTTCCATTTGATAACGACCTCTGCACACACATGATGCACATTAGATAAGCAAGATACGAGAAAAGTGCCAATAGATAAAACAGGATAAGTATATTTACGAGGGACTTGCTCTCAACTTCACACATGCATGAGTTGACAAATGCATGTTCCCAGAAAGGCTAACATAATGACAAGGACCAATCAAATAAGCTTTGAGATTTCAAAAGTTGATCATGAACAAAAAAATACCCTAGGTCCCTTGGCAGCCCTTTTCTGGCGCACAAAGTCCATCAGTGGTGTAATTATAGGAGTATCTTTTGCAGCACCTGTCAAAGCATGTCAACCCAGTAAGTACAAAATAGGGGGAAGTAGTATTTTGTGCCCATTTTGTGTATGCATCATTTTAAGTCTCAAAAGTTTCAAAATTAAAATTTACTGTGTATCGTCTGCATTAGTTGACTAACCAGATCGTTCTGCTTCTCTCTTCTCCAATTGTATCTCAGCGCTGGGAAGATTCTCAACAGGCTTGGCGAGTAGTTCAAGAAACTCCAGATACTCAGAATCTAGATGTTCATCATGGAAAGGCTTATATTTATCAAAAGGAAAAGACTGTAATTTATTGATATACATATAATTCCTATTGAGATATTCCGGATACGTTCATATAATTCCTATTGAGATAAACATATCCACTATAATCTACTTAAAGCATTATCCAAGTGGTACCTTTAAATATGGTCCCATCGCGACCATCCTTTTTAGACCACTGTCTTGGAACGCGTTGGGAAGGAGCATATTCAACAATGACTTTGAACTGAGATCCTAGGAAGCAACAAGAGTGAAACAGAGACCGGATTCAGTATCTATTATCCAATTCTCATTGTTTCTTTGCACAAGATTTGTAAAATGCATTAAATATACTTGTGAAATACAGTCTTGATATTCCAAAGAGTCAAAACATAGATTGCTTGCCATGAAAAACCCACTTGGAAACAATTCTATTTCCTGAAGTATTGAATATTGAACTACAGGGCGACAATAAACGGAACCGTGGCATTGGCCAAATTCGAAAATTGATTGCAACAACAACAAAGATTACAGCTTCAGCAAGATCTTCAGCAGGACTAATAAACCACTTCACATAATTTCATTAATTACCCTTTTCATTCACAAAGACGTGTCCATTAAAGAACTCCGCAAACAGTATAACGTCATCTGGCCTCTTGAAGTCAATGTAGGCTCTAGAATATGACATATGCTTCTGGCTGAAAAATCCATTTAAAAAAATATAACATAAAGTCAAAAGGAATGTCATTAACATATTATAAAAACAGAGTACTTAAATTGTAAACGTCAACGCCTAATTCGCATTGCAGATGTTGAGTTATAATCAAATTCATGATGATGATAATAAGCAGTTACATGATATTCCCAGAGGAAAAGGTAAAGCTAAAACATAATTTACGCTATTACAACAATTATATAGAATATGGCAGGCAAAACCATACGTACCCTAACCTAGCCAAGCCTAGGCACGGTTAATTGACTACTTTAATAAAAAGCAGCACGCAGTGAAGTATATATGAAGAGAAAATGAAGCAGAGAGCGAATGGAACGTTACCTGACTTTGCCAGGACGGAAAGAGAGCCAGTTGTAGCGGTCAGCGAAGGCGGCATCAATTTGGGCCAAAAGGGCGGCCTCTGAAAGAGAGGGCGGCAAGTGACGCAGCACCACCTTCGTCCGATCCAACGCACTCTTCATGCCAAAACCCTAGCCTCACTACACACTCTTACAGTTACAGTTACCGCTTATCTATCAATCAATCAATCAACCAATCAAGGAGTGCGCGAACGACAATCTCGGTGGGATTACATCTTCTCCACTGTTTCTGATTGTGAGATCAATCCAGCGAAAGCGTATGCCCTAATCCCGAAGAAAACCCCCAAATTGCCATGCACTCATAAAAAACCACGAGGAAGAGAGAAGAAGGGTTTGCGTTGCGTGCGTTTCGAAGGAAATTGCGAGTTGAGTTGCCTCGCGTGCGTGCCAAATTAAATTAAAACCATATACGATTGCGTTTTGCGCTTTCTACTTCTCACTTCTTCGGGTGCCCTCTTCAAAGTTTAAAACAATAATACCTCTTGCATTTTTCTAATAATACCATTTTAGTATTAAATTGAAATATAAATGTTTTCTTTATAAGAGAAAAAACAAAAATATAAAATATATTTGAGTTCCCACAATCTAATTATATCCTCCTTTCATGAGTTTTTCCTACATGATAGATTAATTATAATTATAACATTCACTAAGATAAGGTTAAAAATATATTATTTAATATATATATATATATATATATATATATATATATATATATATATATATATTAAGATAAATTCAATAACCATGTAAATGAATCTATTAAAAAAAACATACAACACCGACTCTGATAAAAAGAAATCTCGATACTAACACCTGAAAAAAATAAGTTGAACGTATAAATAAGTTATTGAAAAATTAAAATATATTTTAAAATGTTATTCACAGACTTTATAAAAGATTTTAAACATCTTCCAAAAATGATAAATCATATATAGCTTTAGTTACTGCTATAAATTCAAAATAATAATAATAATAAAATTCATGTTCAGAGTTTTATTTTCATTATCAAATAGTAAGAATTTTATCCATTTGTATTCCTAACAACGTGATCACAAATCAAAATCTGTCTTCAAAACATGAATCATCATTCATACCTTAAAATAAAAAGTTGACTAAATACAAATGATAATAACTTTAATAATCAGATTTAAATTTTTATAATTAGACATGGATGTTAATGTCACATTTTTTTCAATACTTTCATGTCTACTCCCATAATCTAATTTCTTAAAAAAATCCTATTTTATATGTCTCTTCGGAATTATTATCAAAATTTGACAAATCTCTTTAAAAAAACAACAACTTTGGCTGTAAAAGAAAAAGTTACATGAGTTATTTTCAACATATAAAATATTCCTAAATATTTTATGAAGGGTTTCATAATCATGTTTATGTGTCATTAGTGTTTCGTCTCATATTGTAGGCTTGACTTTATTATAAAATGTGTTAATGGAAATCTTGCTTCATATTATAGTATTCATTTGTATTTATATGAATTACAAACATTGAATTTGGCATCCTTCCATGGTAGTAATAGAGAACCTATTTTGTTAGAGGTAATTGCTAAAATAATGTATCATATTGCTTCCTCCCATCATAAATTTCACCTACACTAAGGGTATATTTATGGTTCGTTTTTTTTTTCAAGTGTAGTCTCTTCCTAGCACAAAAATTATAATAACTTATCAATGAACGACTTTTTAAAATGTTTTTTAAATATTTATTCTTTAGCTTACCAAATACACAATAATGGTTGATAAATTTTGAAAGATATTATTATATTCGAGGAAAACCTTATACTTGACTTTGTTTAGTTTTAAAAAATGAACAAACATATCAATCATGATTAAGAAATATAATTAAAAAATACATTTTAAAAAGGAAAACATTTCATCACTTGAATTGATTATAGTTAAAAAAGCAATATTAAAATGAGAGAAACAAATATATCTCAACAAATTTTAAGCATGAGATAATTGTATTAATAAATATTTCAAGATTTATCAATTATTTCCAAAATTTAATAATTACAAAATACCACATAACATAATTAATCATCACTCACATAAATATATTTTTTTACAATGTATAAATTATATGAAATTATATATGATGAAATATCTTCATTTAGTTTTTTTTTTTTTTCACA
>Ga0209700_108721_pt1 | contig 12650 bp, 8 predicted proteins | sample SiratroredBW_FD_187528 | JGI IMG/M metagenome (GOLD analysis project Ga0209700, IMG submission 187528) | Root nodule microbial communities of legume samples collected from California, USA - Siratro red BW (SPAdes) (version 2) | ecosystem: Host-associated > Plants > Roots > Nodule | place: USA... | reverse complement strand
AAGATTGGCAGGAGATAATATCACATTTGGGAGGTGGAGACAAGGTGGAGATTTTTGTGACTTTTGGTCCTGACTTAGTGGTCAAGAAAACCGCTGTGTATCTGATGTATGGTGAATCAAATGATATCGAAATTGAGCCCATGCATCCTGAATCAAATGTCTTGGAAATGAAGCCTGATTGGAGACCCCTTGATGATTGGATTCCTTTTCTTTTTTAAGAAGCACTCGTATTTGGTATTTGACATACGTGATACTCTTGGGCGTGGGAATGTTCTTAAACTCATGATTCAGCGATATGCTCGGCGTTACGAGGACCATGATTACTTTGTTCACCGTGTTCTGTATTTTGAGATTTTCGGTCACAAATTAATATGTCCAGTTGGTCAGGTAGAATTTGGAGTTCATTCTGGTGTTGATTGTTTAACCTTTGAAGCTTGTTTATGTTGTTATTGAAAGTCAACTTATTGTTGTTGTTGGATGATGAATATATCTTTACTCATGCTTAAACATTTTAATTGTGATGTTTTTTAAAATATAATCAATAATAAATCTACTATTTTAACTGAGATTTATTTAATTGAATTTATTTGAATGTTAACATTTACTTTTACTAATTTTTATTTTTTATATACAAAATACAGTAAACAATCTAACAGATGCACCCATTAAATGACTAGAAGTCCCATTAGACGATTAATTTTGAAAACTCAGGAAAGACATTGACATAGAAATAAGATTAATCTATTCACACATTTTTTACAATTGATTATCTATTTAATGTTACAAATAAAAATTATGGAAAATCTAAATAAATTATGTTAAAAGATCGTACATGGACTAGAGATGAAAGATCCTTTAATAGTTTATAAATAGGTGTAAACCTCATTTTACCAAGCCGATTTTATAAGGTTGAGTTAGGCTTAAAGTTCACTTCTAATATGATATCAGAGTCTATCCTAGTACGGTTGTTGGGCCACCCACTATCGAGCCGCTATCGGACCACCCTTAAACAGACGAATTCTTCCTCCACCCCCATACCCTCTTCCTGCACCTCCATAACAAATTTTAATTCTAAGAATGACCTTATGAAAATTACCAAATTGTCCCTGCTCTATTAAAGAGCCTCCAACCTTCTTCTTCCCCGTCCATCAAATGAACAATGAAACAGTTTCTATTTTCTTTGAAATACATCTTTTACAGTGCGGTTTTTGGAGGTTTTGAGGGTGATTGAACGGTAGGAAAGACTTTTCAACCATTGTGCAATATTTATCAACGGCAAGGAACGACAGAGAGGTAAGATTTTTTATTTTGGTGGATTTTTCTAGTTTCTGGTAGGCGGTTTTTAGAGGTTTTAAGGGTGATTGAACGAAAGGGAAGACTTTTCGACCATTGTGCAGTATTTATCGGTGACAAGGACTGACAGATAGGTAAGATTTTTGATATTGGTGGATTTTTCTAGTTTCTGGTAGGGCACCCGGATGAAGCCATCCGGTTCTCATTTTTTTTAAAATTTGAGAATCGGACAGCCAGCCATCCGGTTCTCATTTTTTTTTTAAATTTGAGAACCGGACAACCAGCCATTCGGTTCTCATTTTTTTTTAAATTTGAGAACTGGATGGTAGGTTGTCCGGTTTTCAAATTAAAAAAAAAAGAGAACCGAATGAACTGGAGGGGGGTGCCATCCGGTGTCTAAGTTGTGAACCGGATGCCACCCCGTTCGATTCTCAAATCTCATTTTTTATTTTTTTATGAGTTGTTGGAATGCTATGTTACAGATATGTTCAGAAGAAGGTGTTTGATTCCTTGGTTCAGGAAGAAGATTGGATTCTTTGGCTCTGCAAAACAAGATACTCTTCCTAAAATGTAGTAGAGGAGACTCTTCTTTGGCTCTTCATTGGCCTTAATTAAATTAATTTAGTTTTATTTTAATTGAATATTTTAATTGAATTTGAAATGAAATCCAATCAAAGTGAATTGCAAAAGAAATAGACTCTTCATTTAAAATGGGGTTAGAAATTGGAATGAGGAGTAAACATATAGAGGCAGCAAAAAAATAGACTTTTAATTTCTTTTTTAGGTACAGAAGAAGGTGAACAGTTTAATAGTGGACAAAGTTACAGTTTCGTAACCATATAAGTGCACAAAGTTACTGTTAATTGAAAAAAAAATTGAAAAAATGTGAACCGGATGAGCATGCCATCCGGTTGTCATTTCCAAAACAAAATGAGAACCGAATGAAGCTCATCTAGTTGTCATGCTGCCAGATCGGAAAAACTCTCTGTTCGCCATCGACAGTCCCCAAAACACCAAATCAACAACTCTAATCAACAATACCACTTACTAATTGCTAATAAACATAAAAAATTGCTTACCTACGGCTTGTTTGAAGGTTTAATTGAAGATTTGGGAGAAAGGAACGAAACGGACGAGCTGTAAACCGGATATAGGGGTAAAGGGGATGGAGGATATTTTTGTCTTTACACTTTTTAGTTAAGGGCATAATTGTCTTTTAATAGTAAGTATGGAGGTGCAGGAAGAAGGTATGGGGGCAGAGGAAGAATTCATCCCTTAAACAATGTAGTCTCACGCTCGAGTTAAGCAGTCTCGGCGTGAGGGGGTGTGTTAAAGATCCTATGTCGACTAGAGATGAGACATTTCAATAGTTTATAAATGGATGCAAACCTTACTTTACCAAGTCAGTTATGTAAGATTGAGTTAGGCTTAAAGTCCACTTCTAATAAATTATTCTATAAGATCTCTAGCTGCATATTTGGTTCCACTAGACTGATTGGCATTAAAATCTTTTGTGCATATTTGGAACTAAAATTAAAAACAAAATATATGAGAAATTTGTAGGAATGAAAATCTGCACCTAAATTGGGAAGAAAATATTAGCAAGTTAATTTGTGTTTGAGACGAAAATAACTTATAATTGTAAAAACAATATGTTTGAATTAATTATGAGAGGATTTGGTGAAAACGAAGCTCTTAAATAAATATTGGAGAAGACGAAGAGGGGGGACAACATGTAGAATAGCGGTGTGACCCTTAAGGCAGAGTCAATGCACTTTGCTAGTTCAAAAGATAACAATTATGTGATGGCTACGATAAATTACTTTGGAGTAATTGAAGAAATTTGGGAAGTTGACTATGTCAAATTTAGAGTTTCAGTATTTAAGTGTAAATGAGTTGATAGTAACATAAGAGTGCATGTTGATGACTTGGATTTTACCTTGGTTGATATTGAAAAGATAGTTTCTAAGAAAGATCCTTTCATCATGACTTACCAAGCAAAACAAGTTTTTTTATGTCAAAGATCCTTCTAATGAAAGGTGGTCAGTTGTCATCCAATGGGAGAAATGAACATGACGTTAATAATCATGATGACTCAAGAGTCCAAACTTGACCAGTTTATACATCTATGAAAAATTCAAGGGGCAGTCCCCTTGTGAAAAATATGGCATTGATGAAAAGACTTGGACACAATTTGTCAAAAACTAAAGATGATCCCTCTTGGTGGGTTTGCTATTTTCATCACAACTTAATTAAATCATAGGATGTCACAATTCAGTAATATATTTTGTATTTTGTAGGACAAGAGGAGGAAACCTCAAGACATTCAATATAGGAGTGTTACCACCCACAAACTGTCTCGTGGGGGGGTATGATTTATTGGAACAAAAGATGATGGAAGAAAAAAAGTAAAAGATTAAAAGAATCATCATCTGCAAATGAAGTTATTTGTCCTTCATCCCCTCCTAGTTGACATGAGAAATGAAAGTTGGCTAGGACTAAACCGGAAGGGCAAATGACATATGCAGCATCCCAAAAGATTGTCCAACGGATTGTAAGTTAATAATAAATTCATTATATATAATGTCATTTAGTTATGGATGATGTAAGTATACTTTAAATGTTCACATTTTTACATTTTATTTGATGAAATATGTTTCATGAAGCATTTATACTAATATTGATAATAACAACGTAGGTACATAAATCAATTAATTTATAGCACAGGGAATCATGATATTTATGAATTCCTTGAGCCATAAACTATACAAAAGTCTGGAAATAAAAAACACGGAGTGTCAGACTTATATACAAAGATGGATTCAAAAATCCAGAAAGAGGATTTACATTGCCCTATTTTTCATAAGTAAGTTTCACATCTTTACATTTACATTTTAATTAACTCAGAAAACATGAGTAATGAATTGGTTTTAGGTCCCATTGGCAACTAATGCTTATCTGTACCGTGAACAACATTGTGGTCTGGTTTTTTTCATTGCATCCCATGCCAAGTTCAGATATGAAAGCAGTAGTACAAGGGTATGATTTAATTAACAAATAATACATTACTGATGTTTGTATAATATAATGCAAGTTACTAATTATTTTTGCTTTTAGTGCAATTATTGTATGTAATGTACTTGCCGGAAGATCTACATCCACATCCCACAACCTATGTTGGATATTTCCTAAAGTATTTAGTGAAAAACAAGTTTAGGCCGAGTTCAAGATGGGAGTGAATTGAACTATCAAAATTTTTTGCAAAAGATGGAAAATATTAAAATTTAGAATGAAAGTTCTTCATTGAAACAATCAAACGTGTGACTTTAAAGTGCATAACAAATAATCAATCTACTCCAAGATCAGAATCAATCAATTGAAACAATACACATATTTGAAAACAACAAGAAATAATTTATTATAACACAAAAGTAACAAATTGAATACAGTGCACAAACCCAAACAGTTCATAAATAATCAAGTTACAACCATAAACAATAAATTGTATAAGCAATTAATTGAAATCAGAGTGTGAACCAATTCAGTCAAGAAACAGTTAATTGACAACCCCAATCAATATATTGACTAGAATACACAAAACAGTCAATCAGTAAAAACACCAGAGTCAAATGCGGAAGTAATCAATTGAATAGAAAGAGAGAAAGAGTGAATAAGAACACCAAGATTTATACTGGTTCACCCTTTCTCAAGGACTACATCCAGTCCTTTGCCAACAAGCAAAGAGTTCCATTAAAAAGATCACCAGTTTATACAAAACAAAATCGTGCTCACCGCAAGTCACACTGCTCCCCGTATGACACAACTCACTGAACCCTACAACAGTTGTGTCAACAGTGCAAAACCCTACTACACAAACCCACATTACATACCTTATGTAATATGGGAACCAAACTCACAATTACAAATCACAAATCACGCGTTACCTTTTTTTATAAGAAAACCGATTTTTAAAACTGTAAAAAATTCAATCAATTGTCTTAATCATTCAGTCGATTGATTTTTCTGTGACTTAGACAAAAAAATCCAGTAAGTTGATTTCTGAAAAGCAGTTTACTATTTTAACTCATATTAGTTGCAATTAACTATTTGTAAAACAGTTTGGATTTATGGAGCTTACTTTTGAGTGATATATCATGCAACTCATGGTTTTGAACCAAAACACACTCACACACTCCCAACCTGAGTCCTAGACCAAAACTTCCATCAAGCTCTATGATGGCTTCAAGCAATCCACTTTGCAAGCTTTGATCCATGTTGACTTCATCACAATGTTGGCTTCATCAAATCATTTAGCAAGCCTCGGTGCTAACATTTAGTTCTTAATTGAACCTATTAAAGTTGTTTTCACTTGTTTAATCATTTAACTTTCATGAAATTGTAGTGTAACAAGCAATAAGAAAATTGGTAATGTGGATACTATGTGATGCATTGGATGAGGACCATAGTCTGCTTCTGTATCACTAACTCTTGGGACCACGTATAAAAATGTTTAAGTTATATACAATGATCTTCAAGTTTCATATGATGTTGACTAATAACACTATTTTCCTGTATTTCAGCTTTTTTCAGATCCTAAGCCATTAGACAGTAACACAATAGAAGAAATTCTCATGGAATGGGAAAGATACTTTATTACAAATAGAAATAATAACTCATAGTGTATAGTGTTAGATGTACATATATTAGATTTTTTAGTTTTGGAATTGTATGATGTTAGAAATCATAACTGATACATAGGTTTAGATGTATTTTAGTTTTGACATTGTAAGTAATATTGTTGATAACTTGATTATTTGCATAGGTTACAGTTTTTATCTTTTCTATTTTTTAGTTTTTTTTGTGAATAACTGGAAACTTAGCTAGATGACAATTATACTGTATTGATGAATGACTTGAACTGATTCATTAATCTTTTATGATAACTTGAGTTCGTGTTTTTAATTGGGATTTGTGAATGGATTAATATGTTCTTGTGAGTTTAAATTGTGGTTACTCTTTTGTGTTCTTGTGATTGGAAATACAATATTGTGGCATATTATGTAGTAACTTTTGGTATTGAAAGTATAACCAGTTGAGGTTTGAGCTTCAAATTCATTCAAGTAAGTACCATAACTAATTATTCATAATTGATTTTGTTGGATTTTCTTTGCTAGTTATTGACTTATATGGTCACATATGATCAAGGCCATTTTTGTTTTATCTTCATTGTAGCTAAAGCCAAATATAGCTAACCTTTTAATTAAATAAAAAATGTGTATCCTTTTTTAGTCTTTAAAAATATATTGTTCTTCATCTTTGAAACTTTCAACTTTGTTGAACTACTTTACTTTGCGTCTGGAGAGCGAGGAGATCAGGAACTTAGTATAATTCAAGTGTAAAAAAAATATAAAAATGGGATTTAAGGGGATCAAAAGTTGTGAGAAAAAATAATAAAAAATAAAAAATAAGTATAAAAATATAATGAAATGATAAAAAATAATTTAAATATTCAAATAAATAAGTATGGGGGGAAATTCATGATTGGTTGGATTGAAATAGAAGAGGGTAGAAAATTTTAGAATTATTGATTGATCTAATTGCTCTCTTTGCTTGAAGTGTTTTTATTATCTAGAAAACCAATTTTATTTCTAGCCCATGTGCATTACAACCTATTACAACCTAATAACTTGTGATGTTGCATGTTTTTGAAATGAAAAACAAAGTTAAAATATGTGGAATTAGTGATAGGTGAGAGAAGAATCACATTCAAAGACACTAGAGTGCTTGATTGAAATATTTACTTCATTGGGGAATAAAACCTTTTGTTGTTCACTAATAATAAATTTCCATTTGTGTTGAAAGTTGTGTGCATTTGTGGTTACACTTACATGTGGGTACCATAGGTGATATTTGATGAGATATAATTATTCATTCTTGAGTTGATTTGAGATTTGATTGATTTCTGATGTGATTGGTGAATTTGTTATGAATTGTTATATTAATGTTGAGTAATTGTTCATTTCTCTTATTCCAAGCTAAAATTATAAGAGGTAATTACACTTATTTATAGTGTGCACGGCTGACCAAAATGAGGCAAAATTGGATTTGAAATTCAAATTTAAAATCAATTCAAAAACTCTCAAATAAGTACTTGTCATGTGGATTTCATACTGCTGAAAATACTTTTCACTTGTAAGTTGTCATGTGGCCTCAAATACTCTCCATTGGCATACTGCCAAGTGGTTCCATGATTTCCATGCTGCTACACTTACCATTTAAGCTCTACGCATGATGCATTCCATACCACGAGTCCTAAGTGCTCCACACAAGTCCTAAGTTACAATCTCTCGTACAATTTCAACTTTTAGATATTTTTACACATAGAAGACTTCTTGTTATTGCTTATTAATCTCTAAAGTGATCTTCAGTGTTACATTCAGGCCCGAATAGTTATTTAGATGTCAAAACAAGCTTAAATAAGCCTAAACTTTTGATCAAACTTCTGGCTCTACGTCCTTCTTTTCCTTGACTATGGTCACTTGGAGCATATGCCATCATATTATATAATGAAATTATTTTAAATATTTTGTTCATAATAATTTCCGTTTTGACCAACATAGTAAATGAAATTTATATGTTGTTTTTTAAGAAACATATAAAATATGTAAACTTTTAAGTCATTATAATCTCCATGAGTTACATAATAACGTATACGAATTCCGTAATCGACACAACTAATCGTCAATAAAAATATTATACACATTTATAATTTTATTATATATTAGTTATAGTTGTTTTTTTCTTTTTCAGAAGATTATATTTGAATATATATATATATATATATATATATATCAAATGAATATTAATGTATAAGAATTAATTTTAAAACAGTTTTAAAAAATTAAAATAATTTACAAGATCATTACTATATTTGGAAAAATTGAGTACTAAAAACTGAAAATTTTAAGTGACTTGTACATAACTAAAAACTATAAAGAAACTTATAAATATAAATGAAAAAATTTGATATATTTAAATTATGTCTAAACAATTAGAATAAGTGTAAATAAGGAGAAATGAAATTAAACTCTGTTTCATTTAGTCTTAAATAAAGGGATGAGGCCAAGGTGCTTTCTATGTTGAAACAAAAACATAGATTACATAGCAGATAGCAAAGCAGAACACATGACAAATTATTGAACCGCAGCTATCTTTATTTCATGATGCATTATTCTTTTACGATTATTTCTGAATGAAATATTATATGCTAAAAGGGAGAAAGAATGTGAAGAGCGATACGTCACATTACAATTTTCTTTATAAATCTAAAGAGGAAATTTTCTTTGGCGTAGACTCCTTTTCTAGGTCATTTGGCTCCTTTTCTAATTAATTTGATTCACTACATATAAGATAGACTGCCATGTTCTTCACTACCAATCCATGACAAAAACTGACAAAAATCTCCACGTCGTCTCCTGATCCAAAATTTGACATGATGCCATGCCAATCTTCATCATTAAAGGAAACTACTTTGCCATGGTTGTGTATTTGGCATGTGCCCTTCGTATAATTAACAATTAAGAAAGTAGTAAATTCAGGTTCAATGATTCTGGAGGTTGATAAATAAACAACACACAAAGCCATTCCCTTCAGGACACGATCTTGGGGCACAGTGAAAGAAACGGAATGTTCCTCACCCATATGGGCCAACCAATAAGGATCATTGTCACCTGGGAGACAAACATCACATGACTCACTGCTTGCAAATACCTGTATCAAGTGATAAAACAAGGGCATGTTTAGTTAAACAAAAATGTTATACATGATTAAAACAAATCTTATTAATAGTTTTGTTGTGTATATATATCACCATCATTTCTTTAGGGATTTAAAGTGCATTTATGTTTTTGTCTCTCGCAGTTTATATTTTTACGATCATGTGAATAAAACAATCACGAAGTTAGTTGATTGCTAAAATCAATTGGTTTTAGTTGATTATTAAAATCGGATACTTGTTGTGGGGCTATCAAAGCGAAGGGTGCTAAAAGTTCAGTATTGTAGTTTCTACTAAATACTTCATTTAGGATAATTTTATGTTCTCTCAAATAATAGCTAAAATGATGGTGAAGGTAATAAATAAAGGGAATGTAACCTTAGAGCTAATAAATAAAGGGAATGTTAGAGAAGAACCTTAGGTATGATATCGCTCACAGTATTGAAGAATTCTTCGTATCTTCCAACACCAATCAGAGAAAACCTGGGCTGATGCTTCGAAATTCCTGATTCTGTAATATTTGCACCATATTCGACCAATATAGTTTTTACTTGCTCAGATAGTTGAAACTCGGCATCACATTGCACCAAAATACTTCGAAGATTTGCAAGGCTGCTAAGCAATGGTGCAATATCATCCCAACTATTATCCTCCATATCCATGAATGAATGAATATAAGGCAGGGGATTAATTGTTGGCAACATCAGAGACCGAATGATACAAGAAAAAAGATGTGACAATCCCTCATATCCTCGTAGGGATATATATCCAATGCTTTTTGGGCTTACAACTGAAAAAGGCGTTGGTTTCCCAGCTGTATTTTCAGCAATTATATTTATCAAGGATTCCATCAGCATTGTATCTTTTTCCATTAGGTCAATCTTGGAACAACCAGAGAGATTGAGAGTTTTTAAGGATTTCAACTTGTATATGTTTCTGGGGAGATTGCTTAGACTTGTACAGTCCTTCAAATTTAGCAATGTAAGATAGCATAGGCATCCAATAGATTGGTGTACTTTGCGCAAATTTGGGCAATTTTTGAGAATGAGTTGTTCAAGATTTGGTAGTCCAGAAAAGTCAGGGGTTTCTATCAAGTACTTGGAGTGACTAAGATTAAGGACTTTTAGCCACGTTAAAACCTTCAACAAGATAGTTTTTGAAAACATATTAGAAAAGAAAATAAGAAAATGAAATAGTTATAAGGCTAAACAAATAATTTTAAAAGAAAATGCTACGTCTTAAGAACCTGAGGTTTTTTCCAAACAAATCGAAGAAGATTGTGTTTTAAATCAATCGCTATTGCATCTTGTTGATAAAAGTGTTTAGGTAGGTATTCTGAAGAAAAACCTTGCAAATTGATCCATATCAGTTTCTTAGAATCACCAGCGAGTTTCTGCAGTCTTGATGGGACTCTTAGCTGTAGAGGATAAGTATCCGAGATATTTCTTTTGATAAGCAATCTCTGCAAGATTTTTGTCCCCTTAGATGAAAAGAGCTAAGAAAAACAAATATATTGCACATGAGAAACCATAGATAAAAGATGTTCTTACCGTATTATCTGACAGTGCATATTCAGAGCCCAGTTCCTTTACTGAAATTTGATTAATAATTTCTGTTCCCATTTCTCGTAACAACGGATGCATTCCTAATTTGTTGTTCTTATTAACTTTTATGAGGCTACGCTCTATAAGAACTCTTATTCCACTATCAGCATCTATTCCACTGCCATTTAGGATCTTTGTAACATAGGCTCTGCCCTTACCGGCAAAGGAAAAACATACATCAAGGAATAAATCTTTTTCCATTTGATTACTTAAACCGTCGAAGCTTATTTTCAATATCTGTTGAACTTCATGCTGGGGAATATTGTCTAATCTTAACAATACTCGATTCCATTCTTCTTTCGTCCTTTCATATAAATAACTTCCAATGACTTCAAGAGCAAGAGGTAGTCCTCCACAATAAGCAGCTACTCTTTCTGCAAGGAAGTGGTATTCTTCTTTTGGTTGTGCTTCTCTAAAGGCGTGCCAACAAAGAAGCTCAAGGGATTCGTTTGCGTTCATTAGCTTTACCTGCAAAACATAATCAGCTTGATATATCCTCACTAGGTTTTCAGGTCTTGTTGTAATGATTATTACAGTTCCTCCACCGAACCAATGACGACATTCCCATAGTAATGAACTATTAAACTCAGGCACATCGTCAAGTACAATGAGCACCCTTTTCCCAGAAAGTCTTTCACGAATTATACTTCTTCCCATCTCAACGCTATTTATCTTCACCTTTGTTTTTAGGAGATCTGAAAGTAGATGCTCTAGTAAACGAATATCTAAACGAAGATCGCCATTTATTTCGCTAAGTTGTCCAATATCTTCAATGAAACTTTTCTCCGTGAATGTACCATGAATTTGATGGTAAATGGCTTTGGCAAGGGTGGTTTTACCAGATCCTCCCTTTCCGCATATTGCTATCCTACAAACTTCGGTGGATTTACTTTTGATAGCCCGAATCAGATCCTCCATATGGGATTGTAATCCAATTGGAAATTTAGTAGCAGACAAGGCTGGTAAATTGAGAACGGCCTTAACAATTTTGTCCACTAGTTCAGCATCACTCCTTCGATCAATAACAATTATAGAAGAAGTCATGTATTACCAAAATTGAAGTACAAGTTTAAAATATGGTTACTGAGTAAGTGAGTGATTTACCGGCAATTGCTCTCATCCCATCCAAATAAATTTGCAGCTTTGGTGAGTGCGTGGCTCCATCTAGACATGGCATCCTCCAGTTGTTCTCCTGAGAATGTTTGGTGCGCAGTTGCTTTGAAGGCTTTTCCAAAATCACCCTTTTGAAGACGTACATCAGATGGCTCAATTTCGTAATATACGGGGAGAACATGTCGGCAATAAGTTTGGTGCCATTGGATGATTTGTTGAAGCTGATGAAGACACCAAACAGATTCAGAATAGGTTTTGGTGAAAACTGTTGATTTTGGCCTAACTTCAAGTCCCACATCAGTGGGTTTATTCTTAGGGGGGGGAGGTTGTGAGTTATAAAAGAATTCCTCCTCCTCCCATTTCAATGTACCAAAACATTCTCTTCTCCCTTTTAATAGAAGTAGTGCCATTGTGTGGTGCCCGGAGATTAAGCTATTTGCTGAACTCCGTTCAAAAATTTTTTTTTTGTCTAGTTTCTCTATTTTTAATATTCAATATTATTAGGGGGAAATCTCAATATTTCCCAACAAGTGGTATCAAGAGCTAAGGTTCTGTCCGAGTATGCTCTGTGGTTGCAGTTTTATCTGATCTTCCACATCAGAAAAGAATTATTTTTTTTTGAGTCGAAGTCTTTTTTTAAAGTTCTGTTTCTGCCTGAGTATGCTCTGTGGTTGCAGTCTAATCTGATCTTCCACATCAGAAAGGAATTACTTTAATTTGGTTAAGTCTTCGTCTATTTGAAGTTGTAATATTGAATATTTTTTTTAAGTCTGTAATGGCAAGTAAAGATTCAGAGTCGATGGAGGGGGCCTCAAATATTCCAATTGGGGTGTCGGGTTCTTCGTCATCATGGTCGAGGTTCCCGA
>Ga0209700_108719_pt1 | contig 12662 bp, 13 predicted proteins | sample SiratroredBW_FD_187528 | JGI IMG/M metagenome (GOLD analysis project Ga0209700, IMG submission 187528) | Root nodule microbial communities of legume samples collected from California, USA - Siratro red BW (SPAdes) (version 2) | ecosystem: Host-associated > Plants > Roots > Nodule | place: USA... | reverse complement strand
TGCAGGTTGATGCCAGAGGCCGCAAGGTCCAGAGCTGTGACCTTGTGGCCTGCAGATTCCAACCGTGGCTTCAGCTTGTACCACTCCAAGCACCATGGCAAGCCCCATGCACCAGAACAAAATGCTTCTTTTCTGAACCCATCGTGTTTTCTCTTGAAGCTTGTAGTAATTACTTTGCTATTCCTTTGTACTATGTAGCCCAATAATATATATATATATACACACACAGTGAAATGGGTCCGATTCGGCGTCTTGTTGTCAAAAATTGAAATTATTGGCAATAAATTTGTTCATACTAAAATGTTGATCACGTGAGAAGAAAAACATTCACACGAGAATTCCAATTTTTAAAGCTCTATCATGATATGGAGAAAGACTTTCTCTTATGACTTTGGGCAACGAATATGAATGAATTGGAAACTTTGACTAAACTTTTAGCGGAATTCATACTAAAAACTACTTCTTAACCATCTATAAATAATGAACAAACTAAGTTTTAATCGTAAAATAAACTAATTCGAAAGCAATTATATATTTCATAGATTACATATTTTAAATCTTGATTGAAAAATTTAATAAATAAAATTTTGAGTAATTAACAAAATTGGAAATAGGATATTGAACTAAAGAGGAATTTTTTCTCTCTATGTCCATAACTACGTTGCAATAAAAATCCTTGAGGTAAGCAGGAGGTTGGATGCTTCTAGTAGATTTTCTTATAACAGGAGTACAAGAGGTTATCAAGAGTTGTGATAGTAGAGAAGAATAATTTTGTTGTGGGACAATATATGATTGTTGGTTTGTAGTGTTGAGGAAGATGTGAGGAAATAGAGATCAGTATCTTGATAATCAGCAAAATATGACATGACAAAATTTTCACTATCTTAATGATTGACAATATACTTAAAATGAAAAACTCTTCTTATTTAACGGGTGTTTCAACCCTTGTACAACACACTCTAACCATAGGAGTGCCACAACTACCAAAACAATAAGTCCATATAAACAAAACAATCTACTAAACATATCAAAACCAGGATCCTAGGGGCACCTGAAAAAAGACAGAACCAATGTCCAGGAATATGAAAACACAAAAAGATACAGAAACATATCAACCACACCTCAAGAGTTGTTATGTCAATGATTGGAGGCATATCACCGGAGAGAGAACCCAATCTGAATAAGAAAAAGAGGTTCTCTTCATCTTGTTCTTATTTATCTTGATGAAAGAAAGCTACTCTGTATATGGAGTATATAGAATAACAAGATCATATCATAACATAATAATTACTCTAAAATCACTAATAATCTTTATATAATAATTTATCATTCGTTGATATACTCTAACAAATCGCTAATGATTCTCACATAATAATTATTTATCATTAATAAAAAATAAAAATATTTTTAAAGGAGTTTTCTCATAAATACTAACTAGCAGACAACTTAATTTTTAATATATTTTGGTGAGATTAAATTGATAAAGAGTATCCTATTCTAATATAGATAATTCATAACATATATCAGATATATGTTTTTATTATATAGTTTAAATAACTGTAAAATAGTATAGGTTGACATTTGTTACCTCATGACATTATGTTATGAATAATTTTAATACAAAAATTCACTCCCAATTAATTTTGTAATCAAATAAATAATTTTTAATATCAAAGTTGTTACACAATATGAACAAGAAAGTGTGAAAATTTAGAAAATTTGAAACTTGTCAATAAAGGGTTATACTCGATAAAAGAGAAGATCAACCAAAAAGAAAAGTAGAAACTTAGAGAAACACAAATATTATACGCAATATCAACATGGTTTTAAAATACAATATAAAAAATATCAAAATAAAATAATCAGATAATTCTTTTTTTAAGCTATTCAACAACATATATAGTTGTTCTAAGGAGACCAGATTATCTTATATAATCACCACAATGACTAAGGATGTCTGTATTCCAAGCTGCTCCTTATGCTTCTGGTGTTGATCTCTAAGTATTCTTGGAGTCTAGGGTTCTAACATTGTTCTCGATCTTGAGAGAGTTCTATACAAATACTCTAATGATTAAGTCAGGTATCGATCCAAGTAGAATAAGTATCAAGAATCAGAATTTTATTACCCGTTACAGTTTGAAGGATTTTCTTATTTATAGAGTATAAACTGGACCTATGATGTTGGAAAAATGCCTCTTATGATGTAATTTGGAAAAATTCAGAATAAGACAAGTGCAGGAGAAATAACAAAAATCAAGAGATTTGATATTTAGTTTTTTAGTTCCATGAATTTAGGGTGTTAGTTATCAAGTCTAATAGTCTGTTTGTAACAGACTTTTTTGATTTATAATTAGTTTTAAACTGTTTTTAGTTTAGATATGTTTTCTGAATTATGGTTTTACATTCTGTTTTTACTGAAAATGTATAAATATTAGTTTATATCAATAAAAATAGATCCTTGCACTCAAATATATCTACAAAGTGGTATCAGAGCTCTTAGTTCTTAAGGGCCTGTGTGAGTGTGAGTGATAAAAAAAACCTGTGAGACGAGAGTTCTTGAAGAGAGTAAGAGATGTCTGCAAATTTCATGGCAACACCACCAGTCTTTTCTGGTGAACACTATGAGATATGGTCAGTTAAAATGAAGACCTATCTAGAAGTGACTGGATTGTGGGAATTTGTAAACACTGAAGGTCAGTCGTTGCAGGCAGATCCAACTGTGGCTCAAATTAGAACTTTCAATGAGGAAACAAAGATGAGAGCCAAGGCTAAAGCTTGTATTCACTCTGCGGTTTTCGATGTTGTTTTCACGAGAATCATAAATTGTGAAACAGCAAAGGAAGCATGGGATACTCTTCAAGTTTCATTTCAAGGTAATGAACGAACTCGACAAATGCAAGTTCTCAATCTAAGAAGAGAATTTGAAATGCTAAGGATGAAGCAGAACGAGACTATCAAAGAATATTTTGATAGACTTTTGATGGTAGTAAACAAAATCCGTTTACTATAAGAAGACTTATCCGATAAGAGGGTGGTAGAGAAGGTGCTGGTAAGCCTTCCTGAGAGGTTTGAAGCAATGATATCTTCACTTGAAGATTCTAAAGATCTTTCGCAGATCACAATAATGGAGCTCATGAATGCTCTGCAAACTCAGGAGCAAAGGAGATTGTAGAGACTTGAGCCGAGTACCGAAGGGGCTTTTATGGCCAAAAAAAAGAAGGAGAAGTACTCAGTATGTCAATATTGTAAAAAAACTTCTCATCCACATTGGAGATGTTGGTGGAGACCCGATGTGGTATGTAGATCTTGCAACCAAAAGAGTCATGTAGAAAAGGTATGCAAAAGAAAGCAACAAGAGGCACAAATTGCTCAAGAGACCAATGACGAGAAAGAGGAGTATCTTTTTGTGGCGACTTGCTTTGCTAGTGACATCACTAGTGAAACATGGTTGATTGATAGTGGATGCACTCATCACATGACACATGATAAATGCATGTTTGTAAAGCTGGACAAAACCCGTTTTTCAAAAGTCAGAATTGGGAATGGAGACTATATTGAGGTCAAAGGCATAGGTGATATTGCCATTGATTCTGACTCAGGTAAAAGAATAATCTCTGATGTTCTATATGTTCCTGAGATTGATCAAAATTTGTTAAGTGTCGGACAACTTCTAGAGAAAGATTATGCTGTTGTGTTCAAAGATAAAACTTGTGAAGTCTTTGATTCAACTGACATTAAATTGATGTCAATAAAGATGAAGGGCAAAAGCTTCTCGACAAACATACAAACCGACTTAGCCTATTCCTCTACGGCTAAAGTTGGGAATTGGGAGAAAATAGAAACAATTGAAAAAGCAAAGAAGAAGAAGAGTGGCGCGTTCAAAGGTAGGCAATGATCTGTTGCTGTTAACGGCCCTGTTGGTAGATAAATGAGAATTGAAGACAGGCCCAGGGGCCAAGTTACCAAATTTATTAGCAGGGATGATATTAAGGAAAGATCATCATGTATTCCTGTAGTAATTTTAGAAGCTAAGGTCAAGGCAACCAAGAAATCTGTCAAGAAGAGAAACAAGGATGCCCGTCGTGAAGAAGCCGATCAAAGTCCAAGGAAAAAGATCCTGAATATCAATAATCAATTAGTTGATATTTTAATTAAAGGTCCTCCAAGAGGTAGATTTGAAGAATTGAAAGACAAAATTGGAATTTACATCAAAAGAGGCAAGGAGGAGTGTTGGAAAAATGCCTCTTATGATGTAATTTGAAAAAATTCAGAATAAGACAAGTGTAGGAGAAATAACAAAAATAAAGAGATTTGATATTTAGTTTTTAGGTTCCATGAATTTAGGGTGTTAGTTATCAAGTCTAATACTCTGTTTGTAACAGACTTTTTTTATTTATAATTAGTTTTAAACTGTTTTTAGTTTAGATATGTTTTTTGAATTATGGTTTTACATTCTATTTTTACTGAAAATGTATAAATATTAGTTTATATCAATAAAAATATATCATTGCACTCAAATATACCTACATGTGATTATATGAACAACAATGTTGGACCCAAATATCTCCAATCATCTTCCTCGTCTATATTTAGCTGCTAATTGCCACGCATTGCTCAGTGACACGTTGTTAACAGGCAATCATTAGGCATCTCAGTTAACCATGTTGTACAAGAGTGTTGTTCATGTGAAAACAAAAGAAAACATGAAAATGAAAAGTAAATATTGACATTCAACAAAGTGCGGTTTTCTTGTGGAAAAGGAGAACATAAAAACGAAGAACTAGAAAAATCAAAATTACCATCTTTATATTAATCAAACTCAAACGGTGTTTCAAAAAAATTCCAAAAGATTGGTCAAAGCGAAGAAATCCTAAAATGTTTGGGAATAAAAAAATTATCCTCAAAAGAATGAAACAAGACAAAGGAAAATTTTGAACTATGTAAAGAAAATGAAAATTACAAAAGAGAAGAAAAAATGAATCACCCAAACTAGGTTTTATATGGTGCAACCAGGAACAAGGTTACGAGTAGAAGAGGTAGGAGAGACCAAGAGCCAAGGAGTTTATTGGTTTGTGCAATATAGTAGATCCATTTCATTTCATAAAACAGAACACACATGTGAAACAGGAAAAAAAAAAGACATTTCTTTTATTTATTTATTTATTTATTTATTCTTTATAAACAATAATAACATAAGGAAATTAAAGAAATGAGAAAGAGAGAAGGGAGTGGTTTTTAGAGTGGAAAATTTTTGCTACACAAACGTACACTACATAGTAATAGAAGTTTCATTTTCTTCTCCAACAAAACAAGAATACAAATTGGTATGTGTATGGAGATTGGAACAATATCATTTTATTGATATTACTTGATAAGCATTGATTTTTAGTTAATTTTGTGCCGATTTTGTGATTGATTTGGTTAGTAATTAGGTTAATTTTGTTATTAATTTGGTTTAGATTTGATTTTATTTTCTTTTATTGTTGATTTTGTGATTTAATACGTTTTATTGTGGAAAGAGAAAATTTGTTAAGAATTAGGTTAAATATAGAGGCGCCGAAATTGAGGAAATGAGCAGAAAAAGAGCATAAGTGACTTTTCGCTTAAGCTAAAGACACAACCTGGGCTAAAACTCCCTTAAAGTTCATCATAAGCGAAGCCCTAAATTGAAGATGTCAACGTTACTAAAGGCGTGACTTACGAAATAACGACCGCACTTTGACCTAATTCAAGGGACGAAAGTTATAAAAGGGAGGTTAGGGTCAAACATATCATCACTACTCACTCATCACCTCTCATTCATGGAGATCCCTTGAAGGCCGTCGTCATCAAACTTCATTCTTTTCTTTTTCTTTTGTATTTTCATGGCTACCATGTGTAGCTAACTTCTTTTCTCTAGGGATTGAATGTAATTTCTCACTTCAAATGTACTCTTAATTTTATTTTTATATCATTGAATCCAAAACTTTTGTTTTATGTTTTACTATATCTTGCTTTATTTTAGATTTCCTATTGTGACTGGAAAACACTCTTTGAAATTGGAATTAAATGTAAATTCATTATGTGTATAAGTTTAGGGATGGATTATAGTGTAATGACTTCTTATAGCAATTGATCTTAATGTTGATTAGGTTATTCTAGCGACTAGGGATAAAAGCTAGGTAATTTAGTTTATGAAATTCAATGCTAGAGGAATCAGGTTGAAAATGCTTTTATTTGTGTAAATCGGTAATTGAAAAAGATGATATTGAATTAGGTTAAGAGTGTATACAAAGGAGAATATTACAATTCAATCCCAATTATTTTTATTATTATTAAACTCACATTTTTACTATTCGTTGTTTTGTTAAAATAATTCTCAATTCATTCACTCATTATCTATTGTTTATTCGGTCATAATACAATTTGGTGTAATCCAATTTACAACTCTCGTTCCTTGTGGATACGATACTTTTCTTACTTCTATATTGCTTTTGGGCTCAGTACACTTGCTGAAAATCCGTTAACAAGTTTTTGGCGTCGTTGCCAGAGAGCGCTTGAGATTTGGAAATTGGATTTTACATTAATTATTTTGTGAATTTTTAATCTTTTGTGACCGCTACATTCTTTGTTAGTAAAATGGTTGTTGCGTTTGAGAAATCAGGGAAAGGAAGAATAATTGCTTTTTGATTCAGATATTAACAAAATGCTGAGACAACTTAGGCAAAGGAGAAAGCGCGAGCAAAAGAATCGAGCAAAGGAGCAGAGTCGAGGTGCAATCACGGCGGAAGAACCTAACGACCGTAATGACCTACCACCAAGGAGAGTTCTAGGGGACTATGCAGTGCAGTAGGGACCCAGACACTTCTCAAGCATTGTTGTTCCTAACACAGCTCGAACGATTGTAATGCAGCCAGCATATCTGACTTTCATAAGTAATACACAATTCATGGGATTGGATCATGAGGACCTCTACACTCATTTATCCACATTCTATGAGTTGACGGCTACTATGGGAATCGAAGAATGAGACAAGGAGGCTACATATTTGAAGTTGTTCCCATTCTCACTGGTAGGGAAAGCAAAAGATTGGTTGAATTCTCATCCCAATCAAAGTCTGAGAATATGGAGCAAGGTCGAGGAGAAGTTTTTGCAGAAATTTTTCCCTATATCTTTGCTTATCAAAGCTAAGTCAGACATCTCAAATTTCTGCCAGAGGACAGATGAAGCTTTTTATGCAGCATGGGAAAGGTTCAAGACCATGTTGAGGAGGTGTCTGAATCATGGATTTGAGGAGATTGCTCAGCTCAATATCTTTCATAATAGGCTGAGACTAGAAACTAAGATGATCTTAGACGCTGCAGGAGGTACGATGATGGTCGTGGATGTGGAGCAGGCCAGCAGGATTTTTTATGCACTTGCATCTACTAATTATCAGGCATAGCATGGTTGAAGCAGCATGCAGAAGAAAGGAATGTTAGAATTGAATACTCAGGATGCAATATTGGCTTAGAACAAACTGTTGACAAAACAAGTAGAGCCATTGACAAAGCAGATGGCCAAGCTACCACCGCAATTGTAGGCTATTCAAACTGCACTGCCAGTGACATATCAGAATGTACCAGTAGTTTGTGAAGCATGTGGAGAAAATCATGTGGCTGGAAACTGTCCTCAGCCGAACGTAGAAGGGAAAGAAGTGCAATATATAGGAGTTCCAGGCAGGCAAGCTGGCCAGCCAGGGAATTACCCTACTAATCCACCTACAGGTTGGAGGAATAATATGAATCAAAATTGGGGCTAGAAGCAAGATGCTGGAAATGCAGGAAGACAACCTATGTACCAACAACAGTCGCAACAGCAGTATCCTTCACTTCAAAACCGAACAAGCAAGCTGGAAGAAACTCTTGAGAAGTTCATGCAGGCCACTATGACACATCCGAAGAATCAAGAGGCATTTATGAGGAATTTGGAGACTCAAGTAGGGCAATTGCCTAAGCAAAAAATGGCAAGAGCAGTAGGGAGGACAATTCGTGGCCAATAGTCAGACCAATTCGAAAGAACAGTGCAAGCCTATCACCATTCGATGTTGGAAGCAAGTTGGTTCTGATGTGATCACTGAAGCTGCTGATAATCGAAAGAAAACAGTGGAGAATGTGGTAGAAACTGGTATAGACAGATCAGAGGATAGAGTTGAATCAGAAACTGTGGCAGTCGAGGAAAATATAGATGCTGAATTCATAAAAGTAAATGAAAAATCAATAGAGGGCAGTAGTAAGAAACAGGCTGAGAAGGGGCTAACTTTGAGTTGTAGGAAAATGCCAAGGGTAAAGCACACAACAGTCAAGGGTCGGCCGCCTAAGAGATACAGGAGAGCTGAGCAGTTCTACGACGAAGCTATCCCATCCGATACACCGGAACAGGAGTCGTCGACCAATGTACATACACGGCGAAGTGCTTGTCGATTCTTGAATGACAATAAGATTCAAAGATATGAGCAAATCAAGCACTAGGGTTTCATATCGGAGAAGAAGGTCGATTTGAGACCAGATGATTGCGACCCTTTTCTGATGGGTATTCTGAGAAGGAATTGGAGGAGGTTGGCTGAACCGTTGAAGAAATTTGATGCTGAAATAGTCCGAGAGTTTTATTCCAACGCTTATGCAGAAAGGCAGGAGAGGCACAGAAGGAAGACAATGGTTCGAGGGCGATGGATCCAATATAGCCCTCAAGCAATAGATGATTTATTGGAAAACCCTTATCGCAAACAAGAAGAGAAATGTCACTACCAGCGATTATGTAGTAGGAAGAAAGGCTTCAGTAATAGGAAAGTGACAACAATATTATGTTTGCCAAGAAAAGGATACCAGTTGACTTCGACTGGAAAGGAAACAAGGATAAGGAGGAAGGATATGAGAACTCTGGCGCAAGTGTGGTTGACATTTATGCTGGCAAATGTGGTGCCAACTGGGCATGTCTCAGACATCAATATGATAAAGAGCAATTTGTTGTTTTCAGTGATGCAGGACGACTTCACAATTAACATTTTGAGGATTACTTCTGATGAGATACAAAAGATTGTGGATGGTGAAAAAGTTGGTCGTGGAGAACGAAGAGGAACTCTTGGGTTCCAGCTTTAATCACTACACTATTTGAGAGCCAAAGGGTAATGGTGGAACCAAAGATGAAGATTAGGTCTCCAATTAATCTGAAGTTTATTGAGCTGCATTGCATGAATCTAGAGGAGTACCCTGAACAAAGGAACAGAGCACCAAGTCCACCAGCTACACCTTCATCACCAACCTTAGAAGCGATTGAGAAAGAATCATGAGACATGTATTCCATGTGGAAGACCAGCAAAACGCCATTTGCCGATTTATGATGCAAATGTACCAAGCAATGAGAGACAAGACATACATGAACGAGGAGGAATTGTCCTCCTATCTAAATTGGCCTAGGACAGGCCCAGTTCAGTGGGGAATAAACAACGAAAATGCTGAGGTACACAACACTGCAGGGAATCGGGAGGCAAGGACGGAGAATGAACCTCCGGTAGTCCCAGCAGCTACTTCAGCAAAAGCACCAACCACCGAACCACCACCAGCCACAGAACCACCAGTAGAGGAACCAGCAAGGAAAGTAAGAGTGAGGAAACCAGTAGAAGTACCACCAAAAAGGCCAAAGAGAGCAAGGAGGACTGTAGCAGGGCCTTTGGGTCTTGCTATTAATTTTGAGAATGTGGAGCCTCTGAAGACACAATTTGTGATCTCCTCTGATACAGAGGAGGAAGAACGTGCAAAGGAAGGAGAAGATTTAGTGGGAAACAATGATATATCATCATGTGAGTCTTCGGAGGATACAAAGGCAGTCGGAGAGGAATATGATGAAGAGAGCATCTACTGAAGGTTGTTGCAGGACAACAACTACTGAAGGTTGCGAATGAAGGACTGGAGGAGATTAAAGATTGTTGTTGTTTTGTTGATCTTGGGATATTTTGCTGCTTAGCTGTTGTCATTTTGAGATGTTGACTAGGAGAAAGATAACCAGAGACAAAGTTGGTAGTGTAGTCTTTTTATTTTGGATGAATGTATATATGTTGGATGATTGTATTAACTTTGCACATCATGGGTAACTGTAATAGACATTAGGCACAAGCTGAATAGCTGGTAGAACAAGATATAATTCGTGATGAATGTGCCTGTTAAGGAATTAATAAGAATGGTTAGAGTTGTTTACTGCAAATTCTGTGTGCAAATAAGTAGCGTAGTCTTAATTTTGAGCTTGAGCTAACAATGATAGGAAATTAGGAAGATAGCATGAGAGTGGAAGGATTAACATTAACAATGTATGATAGGATATAAGTGAAACAACATGTGAGGAAGCGATACACTGAGCATATATTTTGAGTGCATATTTACTTGACAGTGATTGTTGTTTTAATTTGTTATGATAGAATTGACTTTGTGTTGATAAGAATGATGAAGGCAAGTTGTTTGATTGAGCGTAAACCAGAGCTAGAGCCAAAAAGCTACCCGGTGAGATGAGAGACATTCAATTGTAAGCCAATTTGAGTCTATAGTATTTTTTTTCTGGAACCATGAGCCATATATCCATAAAATCCACCTTGGGTATGAGTTGCTAGGAAATTATGATACAACTTGAAGAGGAATTGAAAAAGGGAGTTTGAATTTCAAAAGAAAACTGTGAAAGTTGTGATAGACTGTTGTAATGGTGTACCCATTGAAAAAAAAAAGCTTTGATTCCAGATTTTAATTGTGTTTGTACATCTGGAAAATAAAAGAAAAATAGTAGTTGAAAAGGGGTACATAGTGAATTTGCATGAGCTATGTTTATTGCTTGGGTGAGAAAATTGAATAGTACAACAGGTGATTTAGATTAAAGCAAGTTAAGAAAGTCACAGTTGAATTAAACTTTCAAGAACGATTTGAGTTGTATTCATAATTTGCGAAACTACTTGTGTATTTTGTGTTTCAAGAAAAACCAAAGATTCTTTGTAGCCAGGCCACATTATAACTTTGGAAAGACCTTCTGACTTATTAATTACAGGGTTGATTTGTTTTGATAAATAAATAACAACTTTTGATTGAGAGTAATATCTCACTTTTGAGAGAAACAGTGGTGAGAATTGTGAGTTGAGAGTATCCTGTCATGAATTGTATCTTGTTATCTGAACATTGGATTGTTAAATTTCAAATTTTTGAAGCTGCAGGTGATTGCTTAATTTTAAGAGACGTGGTTAGAATAAAAGAATTTCATGTGAATTAGGAGAGTTTGAGATCTTAGTTTGTGATTGTTTTGCTTGAGGACAAGCAAGAAGCTAAGTGGGGAGACTTTTGATAAGCGTTTATTTTTAGTTAATTTTGTGCAGATTTTGTGATTGATTATGTTAGTAATTAGGTTGATTTTGTTATTAATTCAGTTTAGATTTGATTTAATTTTCTTCTATTGTTGATTTTGTGGTTTAATGCGTTTAATTGTGGAAAGAGAAAATTTGTTGAGAATTAGGTTAAATTTGAAGGGAAAGAGAATAGAGGTGCCGAAATTGAGGAAAGGAGTAGAAAAAAAGCATAAGTGACTTTTCACTTAAGCTAAAGACACAACCTGGGCTAAAACTCACTTAAAGTCCATCATAAGTGAAGCCCTAAATTGAATATGTCAACGTTACTAAAGGCGTGACTTACGAAATAACTGCCGCACTTTGACCTAATTCAAGGGACGAAAGTTATAAAAGGGAGGCTAGGGTCAAACGTATCATCACTACTCACTCATCACCTCTCACTCGTGGAGATCCCTTGAAGGTCGCCGTCGTCAAGCTTCATTCTTTTCTTTTTCTTTCGTATTTTCATGGCTACCATGCGTAGCTAACTTCTTTTCTCTTGAGATTGAATGTAATTTCTCACTTTAAATGCACTCTTAATTCTATTTTTATATCATTGAATCCAAAACCTTTATTTTACGTTTTACTATATCTTGCTTTATTTTAGATTTCTCATTGTGACTGGAAAGTACTCTTCGGAATTGGAACTAAACGTAAATGCATTATATGTATAAGTTCAGGAATGGATTATAGTGTAATGACTGCTTATAACAACTGATCTTAATGTTGATTAGGTTATTCTAGCGACTAGAGATAAAAGCTAGGTAATTTAGTTTATGAAATTCAATGCTAGAGGAATCAGGTTGAAAAGACTTTTATTTGTGCAGATCGGTAATTGGAAAAGATGATATTGAATTAGGTTAAGAGTGTATGCGAAGGAGAATATTACGATTCAATTCCAAGGCTTTTTATTACTATTAAACTCACATTTTTACTATTCGTTGTTTTGTCAAAACAATTCTAAATTCATTCACTCATTATCTATTATTTATTCGTTCATAATACAATTTGGTATAATCCAATTTATAACTCCCGTTCCATGTAGATATAATATTTTTCTTACTTTTATATTACTTGAGGACTCAGTACATTTACTGAAAATTCGTTAACATTCCTCATTGGAGATAAGAACTTATAACTAGAAGACATTTGTTAATTTCAAAAGGCAACAAATAAAGCTTGCTTCGTGAATTCATGCATATTTAGCAGCTATTTGCAGCAGAGAATCGCATAGTTCTTGTGGCTTGCTAAGCATAGCCATATGATCGGCACCTTTGATCTCTAGAAC
>Ga0209700_108714_pt1 | contig 12668 bp, 8 predicted proteins | sample SiratroredBW_FD_187528 | JGI IMG/M metagenome (GOLD analysis project Ga0209700, IMG submission 187528) | Root nodule microbial communities of legume samples collected from California, USA - Siratro red BW (SPAdes) (version 2) | ecosystem: Host-associated > Plants > Roots > Nodule | place: USA... | reverse complement strand
ATTTTTTATATTGAACTCGTGATTCCCTAAAATTAAATAAAAAATAAAGTTGTGTCTCTAATTTGAGGGAAAAAAAAAACAACAAAGTTGTGTTTAGAGCCATCTAGGAAAACTTAGGTGCATGGCGGTTTTAACATAATATTAATTATACATCAAACTAAATAATAAAATTCACCTATTAAAATGTTATCCACCCAGTTTCTTTTTTTTTTTCTATCATTAACAAGAATATAAAAATGTGTTTTACTTTTAAAGAACGAAATTAATATGAAAAAAATTAATGATCAATTTAATATATTTGAAATTTTATAAAGGCACACAACACATTTTACCCTTGTAACTTTACTAGAAAAAAATAAAAAATCAATCAAAATTTACTTTTTATTTGATCCGATTTTTTTAACCAATTAATTCATTTTTCAGTTTCAAAATTAATAACTGAACCAGAACGCTAATTTTATTGAAACGTGAGATCATATATTTTGAAAAAATATTAAAAATAGATAGCATACATCATATGACTTTTGAAATATATTTTATTATTTGATTGTGTCATGTTTGCATTAAAATTATAGTTATCAAAACATCAATTATGTTAGTATATTTCATAATAAAAGTTAAAGTATTATGTAATTAGTTTATAAACATGCAAACAAGTTGCAAAGACGAATATGATAATAAATATAAAAAAAAAACAATAAATCTCTCTTGTTAGACAATTTTTTATCAAAAAAACGTCTAATAACTTTACAGAAACAAAGTCTACAAAAAATAATTAAAATTAAATTACAAAATATTAGTTTGGTTCGAACTTTACATTATATTAAAATTTAATTAAGTCTCTTTGATTTTTATATTTAGTTTGATGACTTTTTAATAAAAAAAAATATGAATATTTAAACAAAACAGCACAACGTATCGTTTTCAAATGGGTGAAAATTTAATGTTTATCATTTTAAAACCATTTTCCTATCAATTCTATTAAAAAAACATTTTGATCCATTTGGTTCCAAATCTTAAAATTTCAAAAATAAAAAATTAATTAAGAAATAGTTTTCATGTGACAATATCACTAAAATTGGTAACAATTACAAATTCTATACATTCATTGTCACCAACATTCACATCAAACCATAAATAGATTAAAATTTCAATTTTCAACAATCTAACATATCTAAGAATTCACTTTCATGACTTTATTCACATTTTTGAAAGTATCACAATGATATTCTTACATCCAAAAATTATTTATTTTTTAGTGAAATGAAACTGAATAGATTAAGTTAACTCTCTTTACTTTACAAGTATTTTCTTTAAAAAAAAACTACATTTTAAGAAGAAAATGAGATGAAAATGCTAAAATATCTTCTAGATTTGTCTGAATTAGTCAAACCTAACAAATAACATATCATCAAGACTTATACTAACATACATAGATCTTTTTTACTCAAATCCTATATGTATCTTACTATAGATCACATCTAGACAAAGGGAAAGAAAAGAGCTTAAAAATTATAAAAACAAAAACTTATCTCAATAAAATTCTCTTAAAACCTGCTTTCAACTATTTTTGTGACTTCTGGGTTTAAAAAAGGGAAATAAGAAGTGGATGATTTAGATTTTCTAAAAGAAGCTAAAAGAGAATTGAGAGAATTTGAAACTTCAAAATAATAACTTCATAAAATAGAAATGAAATTGTTTAAATTATATATATATATATATATTTATTGTTAAGTTTTGTTAGGTTGGTTTACTAGTTTGTTACTACTCAGTCAAAACGTACATATTGTTAAGGGATGGTTGTTTATTTTTATGATTTAGTCATACCACGTCATTAGGATTTGTTAGACGTGGGTTGTTATTTCTTGTTTTTAGCTTGTTTTGTAAGGCTATATAAAAACTAAGTTTATTCTCTCCCAATTTCCTTATCTTTTCATAAGTTTTTCTGGTTTTTAATATTTGGCATCAAAGCCTCATCACGAGGCCTAATTAAAACTAGAAGCAGCAGTCTTATACGTGTGTAGTCATCAAAGTATGATGGCAGAGAGTTCATTTGTGCAGCTAGCAATTCTAAAATTTGATGGGCACTATGATCATTGGACAATGCTCATGGAAAACTTTGTGTTCAAAAGAGTACTGGTAGAGAATGGAATTCCTACAGCAGCAAAAGGCGTTGTTCTTACATATGCTCAGAGAAAGAACATTGAAGATCAGAAGTTGAAAGACTTGGAAGCCAAAAATTATCTATTTCAAGCATTAGATTGTTCGATCTTGGAGACAATCATCAACAAGGATACATCGAAGCACATATGGGATTCTTTGAAGCAGAAATATCAAGGTTCGACTCGGGTAAAACGTGCACACTTGCAAGCTCTTTGGACGGAATTTGAAATTCTTCGCATGAAGGCAGGAGAATCTATGAATGAGTATTTTTCTTGGACCCTTACCATAGCCAACAAGATGAAAGCAAATGGGGAGAACAAGGGAGATGTTGTTGTAGTTGAAAAGATTTTGAGATCCTTGACTCCCAAGTTTGATTATGTTGTGTGTTCCATTGAGGAGTATAAGGATCTAGACACCTTAACCATTGATGAGTTGCAAAGCAGCCTTCTTGTGCATGAACAATGCATGAGTTCTCATGTTGAAGAAGAACACGCTTTGAAGATTACTCATGGAGAACAATCTGGGGAAGGGGTCGAGGTCGTGGCAGCTTTAGAGGAAGAGGATGGGGACGAGACAGACAAAACTTCGACAAGGCCATAATTGAGTGTTATATTGTCACAAGCTAGGACATTTTCAATGGGAATGTCCAAACAAAGAGAAAGAGGCCAATCATGTAGAAACTCAAGAAGAGATGTTGTTGATGGCTTACATGAATATGAATAAGGCTAATAGAGAAGACATGTGGTTCCTTGACTCATGGTGCAGCAATCATATATGTGGGAAGAAGGAATACTTCACAGATTTTGATGGAAGTTTCAAAGGTTTAATGAAGTTGGGTAACAACTCAAGCATGGTCGTAATAGGTAAGGGTAATGTACGATTGCAAGTGAATGGAATAACACAAATAATCACAGGAGTATTCTATATACCAGAGCTGAAGAACAATTTATTGAGTATTGGGCAATTGCAAGAAAAGGGGTTTACCATTATGTTTCAAAACGGAACATGTAAGGTGTTTCATCCTGAGAGAGACTTAATCATGGAGACAAATATGTCTTTGAATCGAATGTTCATATTGCATGCCATATCTCAGCCAATAGCATCTACTTGTTTTAATACAATCATAGAAGATATGGAGCAACTTTGACACTGTAGATATGGACATTTGAGCTTTAAAGGCTTAAAAACTCTTCAGCAAAAGAAGATGGTGAATAGTTTAACACAACTTAAGTCTCCCTTGAGACTCTATAAATATTGCCTAGTGGGTAAGCACAAAAGCACTCGTTTCCAAGGAAAAGCACCTGGTGAGCCTCACAAATTCTCCAATTGGTGCATGCTGAATTTGTGGACTGATCAAACCCATCTCTAACAGCAAGAAACGATATTTAATTACTTTCACCGATGACTTTAGTAGAAAAACATGGGTTTATTTTTTAATAAAGAAATCAAAAGCCTTTTCTATGTTTAACAATTTTAAGACTCATGTTGAGAAGGAAACAAACTCGTTTATTAGAGCCTTACATACTGATCAAGGAGGAGAGTTTACATCACAAGAGTTCACCAACTTTTATGATTTAAATGGCATACGAAGGCAATTGACAGCTGCATACATGCCACAACAGAACAAAGTTGTGGAGCGAAAAAATAGAACTATTATGAATATAGTTCGTAGTATGTTTTCTGAAAAGAAACTTCCAAAGAGTTTCTGGCCTGAAGCAGTCAACTGGACAGTGCATGTATTGAATTGAAGTCCAACATTGACAGTCAAAAATAAGACTCCCGAAGAAGCTTGGGGTGGAGTCAAGCCTTCAGTTGAGTATTTTAGAGTTTTTGGATGTATAAGAACCAAGCTGGATGATAAGAGCTTAAGTTATGTTTTGCTAGGAGTTAGTGAAGAGTCAAAGGCTTACAGACTCTATGATCCTACTTCACAAAGGATCATAATAAGTAGGGATGTTCTATTCGAAGAAGAAAAGAGTTAGGATTGGGACAAGACCTATGAAGAATCCATTATGTGCGATTTGGAATGGGGTGATCATGAGTCGGAAGCAACTGTGTTTGATGAAAATGAAGAGGGATGCGAATGAAGAGCACCAGTTTGGATGAGAGACTATGCAACAAGATAAGATCTTTCTGAAGAAGATAATGAAGCTCATTTGGCCATATTTAGAGCTACTGATCCTATTCACTTTGAAGATGCTTTGAAGAGTGAGAAATGGAGGCAAGCCATAGATCTAGAAATGGAAGCAATAAACAAAAATGGCACATAGGAATTGATGGAGTTACTTGAGGGAGGAAAGAAGGTTGGAGTAAAATGGATTTATAAGACTAAATTTAATAAAAATGGAGAAGTAGAAAAATACAAGGCTAGGCTTGTAGCGAAGGGGTATACTCAACAACATGGGGTGGACTATACTAAAGTATTTGAACCTGTGGCACACATGGAGACAATTCGTTTAGTGGTAGCACTTGCAACTCAAAGAAAATGGTCCATCTACCAACTAGACGTGAAATCTGTGTTTTTACATTGTGAGTTGAATGAAGAGGTCTTTGTGGAGCAACCCTGTGGTTATGTGCAAAAGGGATATGAACAGAAGGTCTACAAATTAAAAAGGCATTCTATGGGCTTAAGCAAGCCCTACGTGCTTGGTACAACCGTATAGAAGCATATTTTCTGAAGGCAGGTTTTGAGAAGTGTGACCATGAGCATACTTTGTTCTTCAAGACAAGAAAAGAAGACAAAGTATTAATTGTAAGTCTTTACGTTGATGATCTCATTTTTACTGGAAATGATGAATTGATGTTTACAGAGTTTAAAAGTTTCATGAAGCATGAGTTTGACATGACAAATCTTGGTAAGATAAGGTATTTCCTTGGTCTTGAAGTCTTGCAAAGATCTGATGGCATTTTTATCAGTCAGAAGAAGAATGCATTGGAGGTGTTGAAACGGTTTGGAATGGACAAAAGTAATTATGTTTGTAATCCTATTGTTCCTGGCTGTAAACTCGTGAAAGATGAAAGTGGAATAAAGGTGGACAAGACTAACTATAAACAAATTGTGGGTAGTCTCATGTATCTCACAACTACTCGACCAGACATGATGTTTGTGGTGAGTCTTATTGATAGGTATATGGAGAATCCTACTGAGCTTCATTTACAAGCAGCAAAAAAGGTACTCAGATATTTGAAGGGAACAACTAGGTTTGGAATTTTTTATAGGAAGGGAGGAGATGATGAATTTGTTGCTTACACTGACAGTGATTATACTGGAGATTTGGATGAGAGAAAAAGTACTTCATGTTATGTGTTTTTATTGAGTTCAGGAGAAATATCATGGTCATATAAAAAACAATCAATAGTAAGTTTGTCTTCCACAGAAGCAAAATTTATCGTTGCAGCTTCATGTGAATGTTAGGCAGTATGGTTAAAAGGGGTGTTTGAAAAGTTTGGTCAAAATCAAGACAAGCCAACTATTATTCGTTGTGATAGTAGCTCTGTAATCAAACTTTCAAATAACCCAGTAATGCATGGTCGTAGTAAGCACATAAATGTGAGTTTCCATTTCCTTTGAGAGCTCACAAAGGCTGGTATTGTGGAGTTGGTGCTTTGTGGCACACAAGAACAATTGACTGATGTGGTAACTAAACCACTAAAGTTGGATGTTTTCTTGAAGTTGAGAGGGTTATTAGGAGTTTGTTCTGAGATGGATATAGACTGAATGCTTGTAGTATTCAGTTTAAAGGAGAAAATGTTAAGTTTTGTTACGTTGTTTTACTGGTTTTACCACTCAGTCAAAACATACCTATTGTTAAGGGATGATTGTTTATTTTTTTTATTTAGTCATACCACGTCATTAGGATTTGTTAGACATGGATTGTTATTTATTGTTTTTAGCTTGTTCTGTGAGGCTATATAATAGCCAAGTTTATTATTCAATAATAGAGATTCTCTCCCAATTTTCTTATATTTTCGTAAGTTTTTATGGTTTTTTAACATACATAACATTTTAATCTAAAATGTATTTTTTATTTACTTTAAACTTTATTCTCAATATTCACAAAAACATATTCTTATAATCGATAATAAAAATGTAACTTTCATTAAGGACTAAAAAAGAAATTAAAAATATAAGTAAGATCTACAAATTTACGAGAAAACCAATGTATTATATCAACGATATATATGGATACCGTTTATACTGATTAAAAGCTATTTAAATATTTTTTTGTTAATATATGTGTTTATATAAAAAATTTATGCTTGTGTAGTTTTATTTGATTTTATTTTTATTTTAGAGAAAATAATTAGATAATTTGAATAGTTTTTTCCCATAAAAATAACAAAGTATATACACTTATATTTTGAAAGAAAAATAACATAAGTTTGTGAGTCTTTAACTAATTTGTTTTAGAATAATTAAAGTGAATATTTTCACTATTCATTACTTTATAAATTTACGCTAATATGTGTAAGCTTGTTCTATTATTTTTATTTCATAACATTCTTTCCTTTTAAGAAATTTCATGTATATTTTGTGCATGGACTCTGAATATGAAAATTTGGTAAGTAATATTTAAATACACACATTTTTAGCAATTGATAATTATGCCCTTATCAATTTTAGAAATATATAAAATATTCTGAAAAGTATTTTTCTGAAATATGTTTCTGGAAAATAAATTCTGAAATATATTTTCAAAGTATGTTTCGAAAAATAGATTCTAAAATATATTTTTAAAACTGTTTTTCGAAAATATATTCTGAAAATTTTATTTCGAAAACAAGTTCATTCCGGAATATATCTTTTAGACAAATATTTCGAAAACAAGTTCTAGAATGATTATTCAGGAATACATTTTTTAGACAAAATCCTATTTTGAAAAACCAATTTCGAAAGATTTTTAAATCCTCTTTTTAAAATATGTAAAAATAATAATAAAAAAAAATCTGTAACTTGAAATCGTATCTCCGATTCCCGCAAACTTCTCTCATTCGTCCTAAACCGCCGCAGATCAACCTTTCGGTAACACCAAAGACAAATCTAATCATAGCAAATTTTCTTTACTAAAATCCAACCCGAAGTAACCATAAATCAAATCCAAATAAAATTAAAAGAAAATTTTACAATTTCAAAAAAATAAAAAACTAAATGGGACCAGATTCCATCCTATAAAGACTACCACAATGCTACTCTATCTCGACAACCGACCATCACCTTCACGAATCCAACCATTACCAAAATTCAAAAATGTTTGGCAATACACCGTAATGTTTTTTCCAGTGCGTAAAAGATAAAACAATGTCCTATTGACTCTCATCTCCTTTTCATGTTGTCGTTGGTAATTCCATGTATATTAAAGTGTATTTTGATGGAAACTCGTTTAGATCTTAAAAAAGGACTTTTAAATTATGTAATTTAAAAGTAATTTCTGAAATCCACGGTCTAAAACTTTTTTTATTTAAAAAAAGTAACTTCTAATTTGTAAAGTTTGGAAACTTTTTTTATTTAGAAAATGACTTTTACATTATACATTCTAAAAAGTAAAAAATAGTTTTCAAATTGTGAAATTTGGCTTCTAAATTATACAATTTAAAAATAAAAAATAATTTTAGATTATATAATCTGAAAACAAAAATGATTTTTACTCAATTATGAAATATGAAAGTCGAAAATAACTTCTATTTTATGTAATACAAAATCTCTTTTTTTAATTGTATAATCAGAAAGGTCTTCTATATTGTTTAATTCAAAAGATTTTCTAGACTACAGAATCGTAAAAAAAGTAATTCAAAATATAAATTCAGGATTCTACCGTTCCTAAAACACTTCTAACATTTAGATTGTATAATCTAAAAAAAAAATTAAATTGAAAATTCTAAAAAAAATTAAAAAAAAAAATTAGAAGGATAAAGCGGAGTTTTCATATTTAAGGGAGTAAGAAGGAAAGTATATGGGTGCAGAAAGAAATCCCAAAAGGGTGTAAGTAGTATTTATACCCCTCCACATTGATCGTCATTTCTACTTCACACTTTTTCCATACATTGATAACATTATTTAGTTAATTTTTTAATAAAATGAAATATATTAAATCCAAACATATTCAGACTAAAATTAAAATCTGAAATAATTTTATTCATAAGCCGCGTGCACAAGTCTAAATTTAGTTATGATAAAAAAGTTCACACTTGAGTAGGAGCTAAAGAAAAATTAAATGTCTATTTTAGTTTTCTAACAACTAATGAGATTGGCTGTAACAAAAGCAATAAAAGTAACTTCATCGTTTTCTGAAGTTGTGACCACGTTTCTTACAATTTTCCTAAGCCGTTCACTTTACACTTTATATATGCAACCATTTTAATTTGATAATTAGAATTTTCAATAAAATAAAGTAGCATTTTAAATTTTTTATTCATCCCCATAGAAGTTATAAATGATTAAACCAAACTTACACTTCAAGCGAAGATAATATAAGTTCCACCACCGTTGTTTCTGACTTTCTTTTATAGTCTTAACCATGTTTCTTTCACATTTTGAGTCTCAACTACACATTTTATACTTACTGTATGCACGAGTTGCGATTTATAACATCGCAACAAAATTAGTGATTTAAAGCTATGGTTTCAACTCCGATAGACAATTATTATATGCCTTAAAGCAATAATCTAGATGTACTTTGTTTCATCAGGTATAGAAAATTTGATAAAAGTAACTGCCACTACACTAAATTTCTGTTAACGAGGGCTCGTTGCGGAAGCATACAAATTGCCTTCACTAATATTTGGTTAGGAACTAGACTAATGTAATTTTCTTTACTCAACCAGCATTGTGAGACACGTTATGTATGGTTGACTTACGAAAACTGCATGCGGAGTAGAGAAGAACAATTGCCTTAGAGAAGCGTAAGGGCCAAATAAGAAGCTTGACCAGCGCATAACTAACAATAAAATCTATCTATATTTCGAAGAACGTTGCAAGGACATTTAATTACAAAAATGATAGCAACGGAACTATCTGATAGAGAAGGAAATAAAAAGAAAATTGAAAAGAAAAAATAAGAGACATTCGGCTTCGTAAACCTCTAAACCTACTTGATATCACGTTAGCTTGACTGTTCAAGATCAGGAACAGATGTTGGCTGAAGATTTGATTTGTTGGGAAGTGGCCCTGAGGACTGCTGCTTTAGGGACCTTGGCCTTTCTTCTCCCTGCAAGGAAGCCACCTTCTCAGGAACTAAATGTGCTTCTAACTCAAGTTCTGGTTTTCTCTTTACCTTCTTTGTTAGCGCACCTTCTGCAACCCTGACATCATCCAGGGAACTGCTTGAACTTCCCTTTGCTTTTTCTTGTTTTAGACCATTTATTGGACTGGGTACCCGGCCAGTTGGGCTTGTATTAGAAACTTGCTTGCTACCTGAAGTAAAACCATGACTGCTGGACTCAGGGGCTGAGGTATCAAATCGAACGTTCTCCTCTGGCCTAGGTAGCAGCAACTTTCGAACGTTCTCCTCTGGCCTAGGTAGCAGCAACTTTTTCCTCTTAATTTTTTCCTGGTCCTGACAGCAACCGAGTAAACCCATGAGATAAAAATCAACTAATATCAAATCCTGATTATCATTTGGGCATAAAAGGAATCAAATGCTATTCTTTCATTAGTAATAAGGTTCTATGCACAATTATTTTCCCTATTGAATGGAGAAAATACCTAAAATCTAATGAAGATATCATGACGATTTCCTCCTTTTGCATGTTATATTACTTTGCGAGAAGTTTAAAATCCTATATTAGTTAGAAATGTAAGTACAAACCTTATTTTATAAATCGATTTTCTAAATTGAGTTAGACTTATATTTACTTTTTAAGATTATATCAAAACATATCCTAACAAAGTTTGGATCTATCCTATCACTCACTATCAGACCACATAATATCTAGTATCATACTCGAAATGTTCATAAATGTGAATTGAGTGTATTGGAAATATCATATTAACTAAAGATATATGACTAAGTTGTATAATATAAATAGGTATGGACTTCACCTTAAAAACTAGTTTGGTAGGATTGAGTTAAATCAAAATCCACTCTAATAGTATGTTTGGATTGGGGTGTGGGTGGAAAGGGAAAAAAAGAAGGGGAAAAAGTGTACAAAGTGAGGTTATTTGGATTGAGGAAAAGTGATATGAAAGTTTGTAGTAGATATAATTGATGTGACTTATAAATAGGTATAGACTCCATCTTAAAAACTAGGTTTATAGGGTTGACTTAAATCGAAATCCACCCTCTAATAGTGTTTGGATTGGGTGTGGGTGGAAAGGGAAAAAAAGAGGGGAAAAAGAGTACAAAGTGAGGTTTTTGGATTGAGGGAAAGTGATATGAAAGTTTGTAGTAGATATAATTGATGTGGCTGATAAAAAATATGTAAAAATTGTTATATAAGAAATGACATAAATGCCCTTAGTTTTTTTATTAAGAATATGTATAAATTTGATTTGGAGAGTGAATAGGTATATGATAATAATTGTAAGAATTAAGAAAAGATGTTTAAAAAATTTCTTACAATTTTAGAATTAAATATTGCAGTTTTCAGTCAGGGTAGTTACAAAGTTATGTTGAAAGAAATTAATTATATAATACATTTATCAGAAGATGTTAAAATATATATAATAAATAATAAATAATTTTTATTTTATCCATTACAAATTTCCATTAATTATACGCAAGAATAAAGTAATAGGTTTGTATATAATAAAAAATTTCACACTGAATTGGAGATATGAAATAATGAATACAATTTAAAATGGTAAAGTGCTTTTCAATTGTTTAGTAATGTAACAATATTCATGCCCCATAATTGATTAAAATCAGAAAGTCCCACTTTGATATTTACTTGATAAAAGTGCTCTAATTAGTAAATCAGTATACACATGTGCCTTGGTTATTAGCATTTCAAGCAGCTGATTCATTTATGTGAGGAACGAAGTATTATTTGGATGCCCATGAACAATAATCCAGTTGGGTCATAATCGATTATGTCTCAAGTCTCAAGGCATAATTGATTATGGCTCAATTGATAACAGTGTATATGTTCTGAAATTTCTCTTTCATGGTTTTACCAATTTAATTAACCATGAGTGTAAATGCACACATTCCTTGAGGACAAAAATTGGTTATTGCACACAAATTTATCAACTTTCATCTCAATAGAAGGGGGGCCCAAAATCCCCACGCCTTTCCCCTCCCTCAAATCATCCCAAATCAGCAAATACAAACAAACCCCATCCGCGCCTCCCAATACCCACCAACAGTAAACAACCCAATTCAAACACAGGGTAAGAGAAAGTATGAGCATTGAAGAGAAACTAAAAGAAATCAACACTTTGTTTGGAGGCATCATGAGAATAAGAAACATGATCCTTGGGACAACCTAGTTTTGTAAAAGCCTAAACAGCTTCAGTTGTCTAATTAACATTAACTTTAGAGTTTGCAAAGCTATATGTCCTTCCAATAGAGAAGGTAGATGTAATTGAAATAGAATACCATGAAACGGAAATGGAGAAAGAAGTTTCCACTGCCTATATTATGCTCATTACTAATTTCTATAGGTAATCATTTCTAAAACTTCCAATACAACAAGAACAATAGCTTTATCCTACTTTGTGATATCAGCAGCATGGATCACAATGCCACAGGATTTGATTAAAACCAAATTCTCAAGGATACTATTCACTGAGATCGCTTTTAATAATTTCCTCCAATGTTCCTTTTAGCCTATCTCGACCCGTTTTAGTTTTCACAAAGCTGAAAAACCCTGCAATATACTTTCCTCACTGGAGTCTTTAGTGGCTTTCTTAGCACATGTCCAAATCACCTTAACTGATTTTGTTTTAGTTTCCTCAATAAGTGTCATACAATCATGGTGTATCTTGTTCTTGGGTGATCAGACATCCATCTTAATATATTTTATTTCCAAAATCTTGTATGTAGAGGAATACAGCAAAAGGAGGGGTTCAGCTAATATACATTTGTCAGATAACGGAAAAAAAGCATGATAAATATAGAGATCCTTCTAAACAAGAAGTAGGCTGCCACTATCAGAACTATGAGCATAAATAGCATGGCCTTGGGTTTTGAAGCTCTGTTCACAACTTCATCTTAAAGGTGCACATGGGTTTTAGTTTATCTTGGTGTTTAAATAGGATTCAGTTGCTCAATTTTGGCTAGGCACATGATGTCTACCTCATTCAAAAAAGGCTGGATTTTGGTTCACAGTACCCTCTACTTGTAGCATTATTCTGTCTGAATTATATTACCTAGCTCACCCTCCCCCCCCCAATTTAAAAAAAATATAGTTCCCTTACCTTCACGTTTTGCTTTGATTTCTTATTTTTCCTTCCCAACATCCAAACCTACTTCAAAATTGGGGAACTCTAAAATGTTCATAAAAATGAACAAGCGTTAGAGGCAGGACCTTATGATCCAAGTATTGATCTCTCCCTTCACTAAAAT
>Ga0209700_108712_pt1 | contig 12672 bp, 7 predicted proteins | sample SiratroredBW_FD_187528 | JGI IMG/M metagenome (GOLD analysis project Ga0209700, IMG submission 187528) | Root nodule microbial communities of legume samples collected from California, USA - Siratro red BW (SPAdes) (version 2) | ecosystem: Host-associated > Plants > Roots > Nodule | place: USA... | reverse complement strand
TTGCAGCTAATGTACTAGAATTTTAGAAATATTTTTCCTCTTAATTTTCCTAACATTTCTTTACCGCCTTTCTTACTTTACTATCCTACCTCTCTCGTTCTTCTTCTTCCTATTTTTTTTTTTTTTATTAACTCTGTTCTCTCTTTCTCAAATTCGAATTTGTTAATGTCGGTATCCACGCTAATCTTGCACTGATTGCAAAGTTACAATTTAACTATTTGCTTTTAACTTTTAGCAATTTTGTTTTGTTGTTTTAAATTTGTTAGGGTTATATGGGGTTTCTTGGAGATAAGTGCAGGGTGATAAGTCTAGCCACGATAGGCTTATCTTGTCCCTTTTTTAGCAATATATTTTTTTTTAATTTTAATTTTTTTATATATTCATTTTAAAAAAATTTAAATAATTTTTTTAGGTTTTTATTATTATTAATTTTAAATAATTAATTATGTAATATTTCAGAAAAAATATAAAAATATTTAAATTATTAGAAAATAATATAATGTAATACATTGTATTTAGAAAATATTATAAAATAATTTTTTGGATTTCTACAACACCCCTTCTTTGTCGGTAAAAAGATTTGATGTAATTAGGTTCTAATTAGTCTATTAAACAACTATTATACAATTTACTAACTGTACTGAAAAATTAGAACAAAAGTGCCTTCTACCTTGTAAATATAAAATAAGGCAAATAAGAGATTGGTTTTTTAAACAAGAGTACTTAATCTTCTTATGTTTCTTCTTCTACTGTTAAATTTAATAGTTTTCGTATTTTCTTGATCTATATTCATGAATCCATCATCAACAACTCTTCTTTTTCCAACTTAATATTCTCCCAAGACTAAGAAGTATAACTATTGTTTGCTACTAATTTTTTAACACTCTTTTCCATTATAAGTATTACATATATAATACTACCCACCAAAAGTTTTTACAAAATAAATAGTATATATATATATATATATATATATATATATATATATATATATATATATATATATATATATATATATATCGCTACTACTTTTGTAACACCCTATTTGATTATTAGTATTACACATATAATACTACCCACTAAAAGTTTTTACAAAATAAATCGTATTTTATAGTGTCTCCTTTTATTCAATTATATATATATATATATATATTTGATTATAAGTATTACACATATAATACTACCCACTAAAAGCTTTTACAAAATAAATGGTATATATAAATATATTTGTATAGTGTCTCTTTTTATTCAATTTTTAGACCTATAACACTATTAGTTTATGTATCAAGTGAATTATAGAAATTTTTAAACATTACAAGAAAAAAGAAAAATTATTTTGAAGGTAAAAAAAATTACAATTTCATATAAACAATTTATTATAACTTAATATGCTTCATCATATGCATTAAGTATTAATCAATTCTATTTAATATATTTTTATGCATTATGGAATTATAATCTTCCAAAAGATTTATATGGAGCATTTATTCTTTATATAAGCTAATACTTGAATCAATCCAAGACTTCGGTCAACAAGAGAATTATAAAATTAAGATTTAAAGTAAGTTCACTGCAATTTAAACTTGTACTTCATCAAATGTATTCAGTATGCAACAATTCCTCCTTAACTCCTCTACATACTTCAATTTATATAATTTATATGATTTATAAACTATCACTAAAGTAAGATGATCTCTATTAAATATAGGAATCTATCACTATAAAAAAAAACTATTTAGAGACCAATTTTTAGCTACTAAATGAAATAGTTGCTAATTGTGATCAAAATAGCCACCAAATTAGATTTTGGTTACAAAATATAAGTAATAATTGAATTTAGTGACCAATTAAGTCAAGATAATTGGTATCTAACATTAACTATTAAGATTTTAGTAACCTACACCATTAGATTCTAAATTAATCTCTAACTTAATTAGATACCAATTTAGAATCTAATGGTATAGTTCACTAAAACTTTGGTAGCTAATGTTAGTTACTAATTATTTTGACTTAATTAATTGGTCACTAAATTTAATCATTATTTCTATTTTGTAGTTATTTAGCAACCAAAATTTAATTTGGTGATTATTTTGGTCACAATTAACAACCATTTTATTTGATAACTAAAAATTTGTCTCTAAATAATTTTTTTCTTGTAGTGTATACTTAATACATACAATGTTTCATAAACTAGTTAACATATCATCTCAGGTATATAACTTGAATTGAAATCACGTCATACCTGTATATCATAAATAATCGTTCAAATCAATACAATATAACATCATATTAATATTACATTTAATTATTAAACTAACAATGACTTAGATTTTGAGCACTATAAGAAAAAGTTAAATTACCAACGAAACTTTATTCGTTGGTAAAATATCATTATCGACGATTTTATCGTTGAATTTCTGAGCCCGTCAGTGATTTACCCTAAATTCGTCGGTAACTGATGGATTCAGAAATCTGTAGGTAAATTTACATACAATCAATTTACCGACAGATTTTGGGTGTTTCCGATGGATTTGTCTCGTCGGTAATTTTTGTTTTTTTTGTAGTGGATAATTGTTGCTTGAGTGAAACTTCCCCTTGCTTGATTTGAGGTTCTAAACAAGAGAGGATGGCCACTGCCTCACCCTTGTTTAGGTTTTCGCTCCTAGCTTTAGCCAGGATAGTTACCACTTAACGTCCAACTGGTTACTCAAGCAAATCCTCTATGCTCAAGGTTAAAGCCTTCGTTTGAGAGTTAGTTAGACACTCAAGCAAGACATAAAGCCTAAAACCCACCCAAAACTAAATCCAATTGAAGTAACCATTTTAACAAGTTCAAAACACAGTTTTAAACTTAGAGACACAAATTATTAAAAAATAGATAAAAATACTTGCTTTGACTTTCCTAGTTCAAAAATTTACACAATAATTAAATTCATCCAATTCATGATGTAAGACCAACAAACAATCTAGTAAAGGTAAGAGAGTCTATTGAATGTAATGCCCATATTATAAAGAATCACACAATAGAATCAATAATGAGAGCTTAAAATTAAGGAGTAAGGACTAGATCATCTTTTCATCAAGGACAATATACTTTCATCTTAGATGGTAAAGCCTAATAATGTCAAAGTACTAGATGAAGAAAATTAGATAAAGGTTATGAAATAAAAACTAGACTAGTTTTCAAAGAGCAATGTATGGAAACTTGTAGATATGTTCTAAAGGAAATTTTGAATATAAGTGAAAACTAGGTATTTAGAAACAAGATAAACAAGACATGTAAGGTTTTAAGAAAAAAAAAAAGCTAAAATAGTGGTTAAAGGTTACTCACAAGAAGAAGGTATTGATTATACAAAATCCTATTCATTACTCACAAGATTTGAGGCTATTTGAATTTTACTTTCATTTACAATTTTTAATAACATGAAATTATATCAAATGATTGTAAAAGTGTATTGTGAATGACGACACATAAAAAAGAAAGTTTGTGCAAAACAACCCCTGGTTTGAGAGTACTATCTTTCCTGATCATGTTTTTTATACTTAACAAAGTTATTTATTATCTGTAGTTCCTAGAACTTGATATGATAGATTGAGCTTATTTTTAACAAAAGGTGATCTTCCTAGAGAAAAAATAGACATAACTTTATTTTGGAAAACTAGTTATCAACTTTCTTATCATTATTTGGACAATATACTTTGGTTTTGACAGTTTACTCTAGTCATGATAACACTTGAACATCCTTGATGGTATATTGAAGTTTGACATTGGCGTATGATTAGAAAAACGATTATCTACCAAAGTATACTTCGTTAAACATTCGTCGAGCCTGTTTAATCATGTATATGCTTCAAGCAAACATTATTAGACATATCAAGAGACAAGAACCTTATAACAAGATGTGTAACATATAAAACATGAATTCTTTTAAATTCATCAAACTGTCATATTTCAATAGAGTTGACCACACTTCTTTCGAAAAGTATAGTGACACAACAATATATCTTATAGTGAAAGCACCTTGTACATGAATATTGAAAATGGTTATGCCAATACAAGAAAATGATGTTTGGAAATAATTAATCTACACATAGAAGATTGAGGGCAACACATATAATATTAGCTTAAAACTATTAATTGTAAAAATCACTTAGACAACAACAAAGGATCAATACGCACTACATGATTTATTACATTTAGTAACATTTTTATTCTTACATTTATTTAAAATGTTACAATATATCATATTATTACCTTTTAGTAACATTTTTATACTTACATTTATTAAATCTTACAATATATCATTTTAATTACCATAGTAATGTTTTTTATACAAAAATTTATAATTTTAAATTTAATTTTTCACTGCAATGGGCAACGTATGAATCAGCAGCAACTAAAATGTTTCCCGTTGACCTCTCTCGTCTTCAGCTTTGCTTCTGATTTCCCGTTCTCCTCTCCTCCTCAACTTTCCTCCTGGTTTCTTCTCGTTCTCACATTCTCATCTTCACAGCTCACGGTCTTGTTTTCACTATCACTTTCACCTTCACGATTTCGTTTTCAGTCTGAGTCTCTCTCTTACTCAACAAATGGAGGTAGATTTTTTTTCGTGTAAGCTTTATATTTTGTGATTACAATTGATATTATTGTTGACGATGATTATCATAGACTCAAATCACAAACCTCAATTTGTTCTTAGTTAGGGTTTTTGAGCTCTGTTTCTTGCAAATCCCGTAGGATCTGATCAAATTTTTTATCAGGTAGGTTTTTCTTTTGCTCTGATTTAATTTAGTTTCCGTTTTCATTTTAGCCTTGATTTTGTCTAGTTTTTTTATTTGTGTATTCTTCATTTTTTGTTTTTATTATCAATCTCACTCTCAACCTAATTCTCGTTTTCAATCTTTTACAACCTGTTCTCATATTTTTCTTGTTTTCTACTGAATTTATTTCTAGTTGGTTAATTAGGTTTTTTCTCATTTATTTTAAAATAGAGCTCATTTTGGTAGGAAGGGAAATGGTTTACTTGTAATGGTGTTTCTTTCCAAATTTGATGATGCTGAGGTAATTTCATTTTCTTCACAATCTTATATTAAGTTCTTCTTTTGTCATCTGTCTCTGCTAGGTTGTTATCCCAAATCTTGGTTGTTGATTTCTTATCATACATACTCTCTATAGTTATAGAATGAAGTGCTAGAGTGTGTATTTCCATAATTTCTCTCTTTCCTTCTGTTTGATAGGGGAAAGAAAATAAAGGAAGAGATTGGTTTGAAGATTGAATTGGACAGAAGATAGAAGGATAGAAAAATGAAGTCCTTGTTTGTTTACTATTCTGTTAAACTTGTTTGTAGTTTGATTCATTTGAGAATGACTTTCCTCTGTCTGGATGTATTTACGTTTCCTAAAAGTTGACCTTTTGAGCGCTTGAAGAAATTAGAGGAAGTGAATGAGCTTCTATAATGTAATTTTCATAACTTAATAGATTTTGTGGAGAAATTAAATTGTTGGGTAATGCAGAGTTATTGTAGAAAATGTTTTTTTAAATAAAAATTGGAAAGGGAAACAACCAAGCTTTACATTTTTGTTTTTAAAATCAATATTCATTTTTTCTTTTCGACCAAATAAAAGAAAATAAATTGTTGTTTATGTTTTCTTCCCCTGTATTTTCTTTTTACTGATTCAAATATGTCATTATGTGGTTCAAGAATTTTCGTTTGTGTGATATGATTACTGTATTTGTATTATATTGAACATTTGTAGCTTGCTACATGTTTAAGTGCTATTGAACATAACTTGTTTTAAGTGTTAGTTGTTGTCCTTTATCGGACTCTTTCTTGAAGGAGGCTTTTTGTACTTTCTATTTAGTTCATTAATTTTACTATCGATGACATTAATGTAGTTTGATGCCACAGATTGTTTACAAATAAGTGTTTTTATGTAGGTGTTTTCGTCTTTTCTCTTAATAACTAATTTTGAATTCTATTTTCTTGTTGTGTCATAGCGGTTTGATCTAATATGACTGTTTTATATTTTAAATGATTTACCTGATCATTTATTTTATTGTGATGCTTAGCCTTTTATAACTTGATTTAATAAATTATATTAATTTAATAAATTATGCCACCATTTTATGATATAGAACTATATCATTTTATGTTATAGTTAAAAACTCCAGGATCTAGAACTTGTTGGCATTTCTTCTTATCTTCTTAACCATGCCCTCATGTGGCTCGGAGGTTGGAGTCAATTGGGGAACCATGGCTACTCACAAGCTCCCACCAAGTAAGGTGGTCAAGATGCTTCAAGAAAACGGTGTTGATAAACTGAAGATGTTTGATGCTGAAGAGTGGATTATGGTGGCTCTGATGGGGAGTGATATTGAAGTAATGCTAGCAGTACCCAACAACATGTTGGAGGATATGAGTAAGAATCCTTGTTTGTGTAGCAGTAGTTAGAGAGGTCAAATAACATATATGTTTGACTGCAAAATTTACCTATATGTGTGGTGGGTTATATGTTATATGTATGACATGTTGAAGATAAAATCTACTTGCTAATTTGGTTAGATATATATCCAAGTGGTTTATTGATATATCTCTGAACTACACTTTTATTAATACACTATCCAAGTGGTTTTTTAAATAAATTTTAACAAAATCATTTAGTGACACTTTTGTAATTTTAACTTTATTAAAAAAGTTATAACTAAATACTTTTAGTAATAATTTGAAAATATTGTCTCTTCATTGAAAAAAGTTATTAAAAAATTTTAGTAACATTTTTATGTTGTTACTTTTTTGTTAAAAAAATATTACTAAAAACATTTTTATGTTGTTATCTTTTTATTAAATAAATGTTATAAAAAATATTTAGTGACATTTTTATAAATATTTTTAATGTTAAGTGAAAATGTTACTAAAAATTTTTAGTAACATTTTTATGGTGTTATTTTTTATTAAAAAATGTTACTAAAAGATTTTAGTAGTATTTAAAAATGTTATCTTTTTATTAAATAAATGTTACAAAAAATATTTAGTAACATTTTTATAATTGTTTCTAATAACAAGTAAAATGTTACTAAAAATTTTTAGTAACATTTTTATGGTGTTATTTTTTTATTAAAAAATATTACTAAAAAATTTTAATAACATTTTTAAAATGTTATCTTTCTATTAATAAATGTTACAAAAAAAAATTTAGTAACATTTTTATAAACGTTTCTAATGATAAGGGAAAATGTTACTAAAAATCTTTAGTAACACCAAGAATACCTAACATTTGATAAGATGTTACTAAATCATATTAGTAACATTTTTTTCTATATTACTAATTATTATATATGTAGTAATGACGTCATCTAGCAACAATTACCTTGTAAGGCCTAGAAATAGTTGAGTCCTCCCATGTAGAAAGGAGGAACAAACAACATATATTTTAGCGTTACTTTATGTGATTCTAAGTTCAATTTGTGTAAATAAAGTCCTGAGACCATCTTATTAGACAATACATGAGGGAACAATATTTGTAAATCTTTTACTTTTTAAAGTTACCTAAGACATGAACACTTAAATTATATATCACCTATTCAAGGATTGAATCCTCGTACGTGAAACTCATCTTTGTTTGTATAGTCACGAATATTAGTTTGAACACTACTCATAAAGTTGAAAGTGACTTACTATCAAATAACATTTGTGTTCTTTATCTTAAGAGAGATAAAAGATATAGTCAACAATGACTTTGTGCAATCATGTATTTCAGAGGTGACATTGAGAATACTTATGTAATCTTTTATTATAGTAAGACTTTTAAGGTTTTATTAAAAGGGAACTAGATATAACTCAAATTGAGCCAGATAGCATTAAACTTTTCATTATGCTTTCACTACAAAAATGTGAGTGATTAGCTGGCAATAGAGTGTCGGTTTTAGATGGACACAAATAGAGTAGGCCAAAAGAACGCTGAGCATCTAATTGGTATCTAATTAATTTAAATTTCTAGGCTAAATTGGTATCTAATTAATTTATAGACTAATTTAGAATTTAATGATAAGTAGCTAAAATCTTGGTAGCTAATGTTAGATACCAATTATCTTGATTCAATTAGTCACTAAATTCAATCATTACTTTTATTTTGTAGTTATTTAACAACCAAAACTTAATTTTATGATTATTTCGCTCACAATTAGCAACCATTTTATTTGTTAGCTAAAAATTAGTGTCTAAATATTTTTTTTTCTTGTAGTGTTATAAGAAAGTGAGTTGGAAGAAAGAACGAGACATCGATAGTTAAGTGATTGTATTATTAAGTGGATGTTCTTAAATATGATATTGGAGGGGTGAGGTGTTGGGAAACTATATGCATATAATTGTGTTTGTGAATTTTGAAATATTATATTTTGTTATTAGTGATTTTTGGAAGCTTGCATGACCGAAACATATTTGAGGCTTATGTGTATATATTTTTTGTGTACAAAGGACAAGAATATCCCAAATATTCTCATTTATTTTATTTCTTATTACTGATAAAAAATATTTATTCTTTTATTTTAAATACCTTTTTATTGTCTTACTACTTGAATATCAAAATACCATCAAAATACCATTAGTAGGTGAACTTGCATTAGGTTTTTGCTTATATTTCACTGACATAAAGTTATATTCCTATTACTATCTACACGTTGGTTCACAAATATCAAAACTTGCTCCTCTTGATAAAAATATTAAATAAATAAAATTCTAGTATGAATACTAATTAATAAGCTAATTATTGAAAGCTTAAAACTCAGTTTAAGTTTGTATACTATACCACATTATCAACTACTAGATAAAAGACGTTGAAATTCTGGTAGGAATAGTAGTTAATAAATTAGGAGCTGAAAATTAAAAAAAAAAAAAAAAAAAAAAAAAAAAAAAAAAAAAAAAAAAAAAAAACTAGCTTATAATTGAAAAGGAGCCCGCAATTCTATTTGATTTTAAAAGTTGTCAAATGACTTTGCTCAGGTGCATTATATTAAAGATTTATCGAAAATAAAACATCCAAAACACTTTTTAAAAAACATGACAAGAATTAGAAAATATTCTTAGAGCATGGATAAATTTTAGGAGTGAAAAAGAGGATTAGCCCAATGCTAGTTGATATTTTTAGTCTGTTAGTCTCCTGTAACCCGTTACGATTAATTTGCCACTCACTCCGCCATTTTTCTAAGAATAATTTAAAATATTACTTGAAAGATACAAATATATAATATTACTTTAACTTAAATCATTAATACTTATTACTTAACGTTGAAGTAATAATTATAATGGAACAATTTAATATATAATAATAATAATAATAATTCATTTAATTATTTAATTAGAGACATTAACTAATTAATTAATTAATGACTTTAAAAACATTTTAAATATATATATATATTTTAAATAAAAATAAAACTATAAAAAAATGACAAGCTAGCTTGCTATTCGGGTCTCTAGCAGAACGGAACTTTTAGCACATCTATTTTTGGTGCACCAATAGCAAACCTAGTTAAAAACGACTCACCCATTTTATCATCCCAATAAAAATAAAGATAAACATAAACGATGAACAAGTTTAAAATTTTCCTTTTACTTATTGACATGAAAGACAAGTATTTCTAACATGTTATAATAAGAAAAGTCTTGAATTATTTTATTCAATTTGACAAAGATAGTTTAAAAAAAAAAAAGATAGGGTTCATATAGTATTTAAAATTTTTAACGTTATTCCAACATATAACAACAAAATTTAAATCTTAGGCTCTAATACAAGTAAATTAATTTTGCAAAAATACAATTTTCCTAAACCCATTCACATTATTAACTCAAACCATATATATAATTAATATTAATGATTTAAATTTTAATATAATAGTTACACAATATTCTAATCCACAAAAATCCAAAACAAAGTCCTCCTTTGGAATCCACGAGCTACTTAAGTTCCTTCATTTTTTCTTCTTCAGTACGAAAGGGGGGTAAAGATAAATTATTAGGTAATTTCAAACTATCATATGGTCTTCATCTTTATGTGACATGTAATAAAATATTATTAATATTTTTTTATAGGACTTATATACATATTGCTTAGATATTGATGGGACCATGAGTCAGTGGATATTTAGAACTATTTAATAATTTTGAAAAGATACTAAAAAGGGAAAGAGTTCAGAAAGTAAAAGCTCAATATAGTTATTTAACTTAGCCTTTTTAACAAAATCAAAAACTGGATTTGAAGATTGCTTGAAGGAGACGGGGTTGTGGAAAAAATCTCTGGATCAAAGACATGAGGATTTTAATGCATTGAAGTAGTATTTATTAATGAGTTGAACCAACAAATTTATCTGTTTATCGGAAGGAAATATGTGTAATAAAAAGTTTAAAAAACCTCAAAGGATATATTGTTTCCTTTACAGAATGGAGAAAAAGTTAGGCAGATATTTACTAAACTTTTCAGTATACATTTAGATCAAGAAAAGCTAGTTTCACATATGGACAAAAAGTGGTTGGCAATATTAAAAAATAAATTTAAATTTAATTTAATTTCAAAAAATCCACTTTATAAAATAAGATTGTATTAATTTATATATTATAATAATTTGATTTCATTTTTAGTTTATGTAATTTTAAACCCATTGTGTTATAAATTAGATGAGAAAAAACTTTTCACTTACAAGAAACTCTTATTTTACAAGTAAATTTTATAGAATTGAATTAAACATAAAAAATTCTAAGACTAGCCTATTAAAATTTGCTGCTTTCCTTTGTAGCTTAGCAAATTCATAACTTGATTTCTTCTGCTTGAATTGTGATGATTATCTTCAGAAGAATTCCTTTATTTACTGCAATTGCCAAACCTTACATCAAAGTTAGGTATTTCTAATGGTTTTCACTTTTCATCTCAAATATAAATAGATTTTGTACATTGATTTTTAGACGAGGGCATTATCTCAATAACTTGTATTACACAATGATCAACATTATGCCATGTCATGGCTACTAACCCTTCTTCTAATTTTAGTAATCATTATCATTATTTTTTATGTGCAAAGAGAGAACAAGGAATATTCTATTTCATCTGAAGCCATATGAATTCCATGAACAAAGCACTGATAATTTAATCATGTTAGATCATTTACCTTTGGTTATGAAATTAGGTAGCTCTTGTTTCATTTGGAAGGGTATCTTGAGTTGTGGAATCCTTAAACTTTGTCATGAGCATGGCTCTTAGAAAGCCGCACGAACTGAAAGGGAAACCAAGTTTAAATCATTCCTAAATCAAAAGGCTAAGCTGTGAGTGACAGTGAATCTCTAGGGCAACTTTGTCTTACTTAAAAGGAAGTTTCCATTGGTATATATGAGTGATATGCTTAACAATTTGATTACATGGTGTTCCAAATTGGTATAGCTATGGAGTTATAAAATATTCATCACATGCGTGTATTAAAGTATGAGATGAATATCTTGGGAGCTTATAATTAATTTGAGAAGCTATATATGTTTATTTATTTATGTGTTATTGTTTTCCTAGCTAGTTGAAGATAGTGTCCTTTGTTTTGTAAGATTCTATGAAATCACGTGGATCCTACTGTAGTTGCAAGGGCAAGTAGCTCATCTCCAGCTATCCATGCATAGCCTTACTGAATTTTGAAAGGATGTGATTCTATTTTTGCAAGTTGGCCAAACTTTTAGGTATCAAGATGACCCACCAGATGGAGATTCTTAATTTTCTCTGACAATTAATTAATGACTCACCTCTCCATGTTTACCTTAGAAAACTTCCATGTGTATCTTTTTTTTTTTAATTTTTTTTTGATAAAAATCACATTTTTATTTTGTATTAAAATTATTAGGTCTTAATAGGTCACATTGCTTTCGTTCAATTTCTTTTTTTTGCAATATTCTTCTTGTAATCCTCTTTCCTCAAAGATATATGATAAATGGGTTATCATCGTATAGAATTAAAAATTATTTAATTTGTTTTAAGAGATACTCAACATTCGACTTTATAATTCCTAATATATATATATATATATATCAGTTCTAAATTACAATATAATTAAACTAGTAAAATAGACTTAATTATACAATAATTCGAATAATCTGTAAAATAGGTTATCGAAAGATTGAAAAAAATAGCTATCTAGATTAAAGTAAGTCAATTTTAATCCAACTCATTTAAACAGATATCCAAACCAACTTAGGCCAGCATGCGTAAGCTCTTGAATTAATATGTTTCTAAAATTAATAGTCATAATTTAAGAAAATCATTGTCTTTTAAAATATATATATATATAAATTTTGTTGAGAAACTCACCCTATAAATACAGAAATGAACAAAAATGAACGAAGATGAAGAAAATAAAGAACACAATATTTAACGAGGTTCGACAATTTGTTTACGTCCTCGGGAGCGTTTGAGATGCTATGTTTTGTTATTAGAGAGATCAATCACTAGAGTTACAATTACAGATGATTATATAAATAACCCTAAACAAGGTACAATAACCAAAATACCCCTACACTCCTGGCCCAGCCCACAAAACCTATAACTTCCCCTATTGGTATTATGAGTCATACCTAATATATATATATATATATATATATATATATATATATATATATATATATATATATATATATATATATATATAT